>JGI12210J13797_10867287_pt1 | contig 25461 bp, 23 predicted proteins | sample ElkSlonscriptome_3_FD_13797 | JGI IMG/M metagenome (IMG submission 13797)
CAAAATTGTCGGGGACGAATGATTTCGTTTCCTCAGAGGTAATGTCGCCGAAAGGCAAATCGCCGAAATTTTCGAAATAAGTCTCTTGGGAATATTTGTCCCATTCACTGGTAAAAACACAGTGACCACCGAGCCGTTCTAGGGCAAAACGAAACCCGCCGATTCCCGCAAAGAGATCAATAAAGGTAAAGGGAGCATCCTCTGCATGACGACGGCCGGCCCGGTCGGGAATGGGCTCATCTGAATGACGCATGTACTCGATGGCAGGCTTTCGATACACTTCCAATCCCGTGTGGATGTAATGCGTAAAAGCCGCCTTGAGAAGATTCGAATCTTCGGTGACCGTTTTCATCGGGCTGAAAATACGCAAAAGCAATAAAATTCTCGTTAATTAAGGTGCTCAGGCAATTCTCCCTCGTGCTTTTTCCATTGACTCGTTAAAAGAGTAGTTATCAATATTTGAGCAGCTACTTTAGTCGCGGCAGTTAACGATTTATATAAAATCACATTTTTCATCGAAGCATCATTCGCCTCCGGATTTTTAGGTGGATTACTTCCGGTGGCAGACTCGTAAACCTTGTCAATACTTTTGCTGATCAGCACCGCTGCACCGAACATCGCTAGAGAGGACAACAAGTTGAATGTGCTTTTTGAAAGATTCTTTTTCATGATAAGTTTTTTTTATTCTTACAAATTCCGTGCTTATTTCAACTTGATTTCGCATAGAACCTTGTAACACGTCATACAGCGATAAATCGTTTGAATACACCGAAAATAGTTTGTTCGATACCTTACCCAAGGTTGTAGAAAGTATTCGGCATTGTACACCTCAGCACATCCGTCTGAGCAGAACCAAATTTCGATACAAACACCTGTTTATCAGATTAGTGAACAAACCCCACTCAACTATGACTCAGGTCGGCAAGAACTTTGGCCTTGTCTATTAAACCACTTCACTAATCTAAGAGTCTTCAAAAATCTAAGTTCAAGATTTTTTTAAAACAAAACCGAATTAAATGAAACGTATTTCCACACTGAGTATTCTCATTATTATATTGATAACATCTTGTCAAACTAATTCAAAATTAGGATCATCGTCTATCATCCAAAAGCGACGTTACACGAAAGGGTTTAATCTCAACATCAAAAAACCCGTTATTTCCAAAGAGGAAAATACACACGATGGATTTTCTGAAACAACCTTGGCCGAGGCGGAAAAAGTGATTCAACCAGATAAATTAGAATCTGCAAGTTTTCAACTCAAAACTGATGAAAGCAATAAACGCAAACTAGCTTCAGAAAAATTGAGTCAGTCGCTCTTAAATGAATCGTTGAAGAGTCGAGACAGTGAAAAAGAAATTTCTAGCTCGCCCCCGACACCTGCCGGAGAGGTTTACCCTTTATCAATTAATGATGGTACAAGCAGTTTCACCACTAGAGCCACACCTTCTGCCGCAGGAGGAGGTGCAGAAGTTACAGTACTGATCATCATATTGACTATTCTTCTGCCACCTCTGGGAGTTGCATTGGTTTTCGGACTGAGCGGAGAATTTTGGCTTAGCCTGTTACTTACCATCCTGTTCTATTTTCCAGGACTCATTTACTCCCTTATCGTAATTTTATAGCAGGGTTGAATTAGATTTTACGGCTATGAACCTATTCCATTCAATGAAATGAGGCAATAATAGCCCTCAAACAAAAGCCCCGAACTTTCGTTCGGGGCTTTTGCATATGATGTTTTTGTCATTAGTTGTAATCGGGCAGTGTCGTGAATTCGTCAGCGTAGTACAGCATTTGCGTGGCAAAATCATCGGGATACTCCACTCGAACTTCGGTGATCTTTCCATCCGTTGTAATCGGCACCAATTGCGGGTTGATAAAACCACCGTAAGGAGCGCTGTTGAACTTCTCCGTCCTTGCCAGAACCTCAGCGTGAAGCTCGGGATCCACTTGAACACCATAAGTTTCTACCAAAGCCTTACCCGCTTCATAATCACCTTCAGACTTGATACGTTGAATCTCTCTCAAAAGATCACCAAATAAGGCTTGCAGCTTATCGTAGTCGTTGATTTCAAAGTAGGTCAGACTGTCACGCGTTACTTTCGAAATGACGTTATCTGCTTTTCCTTTTTCGAATACCCAGGCTGCTACTAATTGACGGTTTCTCATGTGGTCTTCTTCAATCACTGCTCCGGGCTCCAAACGACGAAGTTGTGTCATCATCCCATTTTTGATGTAATCGTCGTAAGCATGGTATCCTACACCAATGTCATCCATTACTCCTATCTCAATCAGTTTCGGATCGAGCATGTAATAAAGCGCTACCAAATCTGCGCGACCTTCTTCCAAAGTACTGGCGTAGTTCTTCAAAGTCTCTTTGGGCGTACCGATTCCCGGGTTTAACTTTCCGCTTGCATGGCCAATCACCTCGTGAAGAGCCGTGTGAAGCTTATCTGCCTGCTTCGCATACTTTTTGGCCAACGCTATCTCGGTGCTGTCGTGGCTAAACTCGGCCAAGAACCCTGAGGTTCCCGCCTTATCATACGCCGAAACGATGTTGCCCAAACTCACGGACTTCGAACCGTACTCGGCCCGGATCCAGTCCGCATTGGGCAAGTTCACACCAATTGGAGTAGAAGGACTGGCATCTCCGGCTTCGCCTGCCACATTGATGAAATTGTAAGAAATTCCAACGACGTTCTCCTTCTTGTGTTCATCTAGAATCGAAGAATTGTCTTCAAAGTACTGAGCGTTTTCAGCGATTACCTTCATCTTTTTAGAGGCATCCAAATCGCGAATCTCAACGATCGTTTCGTAAGATCCACGGTATCCGAGCGGGTCATTGTACACTTCTACGAATCCGTTGATGTAATCAACCGTGCTCACGGTATCTTGAACCCAAGCAATGTTGTATTGGTCCCATTTTTTCAAATCACCTGTTTTGTAGTAGTCAATCAGGTAGCCTAAAGACTCTTTCTGCTTAGTCGTTTCGGCAACGGTCTCGGCTTTCTCCAGCCAGTAAACAACTCTTTCCAGAGCAGGGCCATACATGCCGCCTACTTTCCAAGTTTTCTCCATCACTTCTCCGTTTTCTTTTACGAGCTTTGAGTTCAACCCATAGGAAATCGGACGTTTGGGGTCCTTGTTTTTCTTTTTGACTTCGTAGAATGCATTAACATCATCTTCAGTAAGAGAAGGATCGTAAAAGTTTATGGCGCTCGCCAAAACGAGATCTTTATTAGGGTCTTTGCTTACTTTCTTAGAATCCACCGATGGGTCGAAAATCACCGTCATCACTTCGTCACTTAGCTTCGTACCCGTTTCAGAAAGCAGTTTTTCCAAATAGGCACGATCAAATTCAGGTGTGAACTTCTCGTAAGAGTAGTGGTGATGAATTCCACTTGCAAACCAGATGCGCTTCAAATACGTCTCGAATGCATTCCAATCGTCACTCGACTTATCGCCTTCGTAATTTCTGTAAATGTCCTCAAGTGTTCTTCGAATGGTCAGATTATGACGGTAATTCTGATCGTACATCATATCTCTACCTGCCATTCCGGCTTGAGTTAAATAATAGGTCAATTCTTTCTGCTGCAAAGTGAGCTCATCCCAAGCGGGAATCTGATAACGGAGAATCTTGATATCGGCGAATTGCTCCGTCATGGTTTTGAAATCATCTTCGCTTTTAGCGGAAGCGTTTTCAGAAGTATTACCCGAATGATTATCAACATCTTCACTTTGACAAGAAGTAATAATGCCTGTGACAAAAAATGCAAAAATCAGGTGTAAAAGAATGGTTTTCATGATTTGATTTTTTAAAGGAATGCAAATATAAAATTTCCGCGTTTCCACTGTGGGAACTTTTGCACGACACATTCATTTTTCGGTGTAAATATCGACTCTGACAAGCACCTGATGTTATGAAAACTCCACCATCTTTATTTCATGACCACACTGATTTATAACACCGTATTTTTTAACTAGAATAAAAAAGAGTTCAGCCGTGTAATTTCGATTAAAGCCGATGCACCATCAACCCTAACAGTTTGGTTTTGGCCATTAGCCGGTCTCAAGGATTTACGGCTCACATGCTGCTCACATTGAATTGGCAACTCAAGTAGGACGCGATAGTTGGGCTTTTCTTTACATGCGGAATCTTAGATCTTGAACGGTAGCCAAAGAAACGCGCAAAAATGAAATGCATGAACGATTTTTTCTCTCGACTTTTGAAGATCTGCAAGCACCCAATAAATTCTTCGACGAAGTCCTTAAATCAGTGAAAATTATGTACATTTATGTCAACCAGAACTTAGTCAAATGGACAAAACAAATTTTATTAATCGATGGAGAGCAACAGCCGATGATCTTCGTGTACAATTACATTTGGGCTCCGAGGAGTTAAGTAAGAAATTCGAAGAGCAGAAAAAAGAAATTCTCGACTGGTCAAAAGAAACCAGAACATCTCTGAAAAGTGAAGCGTCTATTGCATCAACCGAAATGCGCACTAAGCTCGAGGAGCTTGAAGTTCAAGCGTCACTTGGCAAAGCCGAGAGCAAAGAGGCGATCCAAGAGCAGCGAAAAAAACTCACCTCATTGATTCGGGAGGCGAACGAAGCTTCCATTAAATTAATGGGGGATTCAAAGAAAAAAGTTCGTCAGATTGCCGCAAAAGCTGATTCAAATTTTGATGAGTGGCATACCCGTTTCGACCTTTTGCGACTACAACTTTCTCTTGGGGCGGCCGATGCTTCTGATGAGTGGAAAGAAAAGAAAGAAGATTTGAATAAATCCATTCGTAACTTGGAGTCAAAACTTGGAGAGATGAGTCAGGAAACGGAAGAAGGTTGGACGAACTTCAAAGGAGAAATCTCTGAGGCTTGGACGCATGTCAAGAAAGCCTTTTCAAAGACTAATTAGAGCAAACTCTTCTGTAAATCTCCTAAAAAGAAGGATTGATTCAAACTCTGCTCTATCAGACACGTAATTTTTGAAGAATTCTTTTTCTCCAAAGCTGAAGCTGTAATCGCCTTGTTTAATGGGGGCATGAATAGTGAAACACCTGAGGAATATCGTGAAAAATTCAACCAAGTTGTAACTAATCGGAAAAGTACTGTTGATATAGAAATACATTTAAGTGTAACAAAAAAGTAAAACCAGCGTTTCGCACGAGGAACTACCAAGAAATGAGCGAAAACTCCGACATCCGAAGAAAAGATCAATCTCTGCAAATAAAGTGCATTGATGTTTTAAGATCAGCCAGAAATATACTTCTTCAAAAAAAGGATGAGTTTGACGAGCTAAAGCGGTCTGTCGAGAAATTAGAGGATGCATTATTTTCGGCTGACAATAAAAAGCCCGGATTGCTACTGGAGTGCTACTTAGACTTGGTCTTTGTCATGAAAGAAATGGAAAAAAGTACCTCAACACTCAACGCTCCCAAACGTCCGATAGCTTTACAAATCGCTACGGCGAACAGCGTTTTACCGATTCATCTCGAATGGAACTATCACGATCCAAACTCACTCTTCTTAATTGAGTACGCAAATTTTGAGGAGGCAAATAAGCCCGCGTGGAGAGCCTTCAGTGAAACTCGCTCCATGTCATTTACGGTAAGAGGTCTGGAAAAAGGGCAAGCATATTGGTTCCGTATCTCAGCTATGGCCGATGTCGTCTGAAAAGGCAGAATAATTTAAATTAAGTTTTCAACTAATTAATTAGTTCATCTACCCCTTCTCTATTATATTCGGGGTATGAAGCCAGCACTCACTTTTTTTTCATTCCTCCTTTTCGTCCTATCAACCTTTGCTCAGGAAGACAGTTCCGACTTTTATCGACAGTTCAGTTCTGCCATGGAAAACGGGCAAATCCAAACCGCAATAAGTATTGGTGAAAAATGGAAGCTGCGTGAAAGTGAGAATATCAACGCCTATTATTTGACCGCAAAAGCCTTGGTGAAAAAAGGGCGAAAAAAAGAAGCGATCGAAAATTTAAACGAAGCGCTGAAGATAGACAGTACTCATGTCCCCTCCTTATTGGCATCGGCAGAACTTTTAAAAGCTTCCAACGGGCATGCTCTGGAAATATATGAAGAGCTGATCATCATCAATCCCACCAATGCCTACTTCTACCGAGAAGCTGCCGAAAGTGCTGTTGAAACATGGAAATTGGACAAAGCGTTAGCCTACTATTCTTTGGCTTACCAAAATGACAGTCTTGATATTATCACCGTTACTGGATTTGCCAAGCTACTGCTAGACTTAAGGCAGTATAACGATGCCGACAGTCTCTTAAATCGTGCTCTGGAGCTAGACCCATCAAATCGATTTAGCAGACTCACCAAAGCCAAACTCGCCTTTGATTCGGAGAATTGGGAAGAAGCAATAAGCTGGCTCGAGCCTTTAATGGTCGAAAACCCTCCACTGATGGCCATGCGCTACACCGGAATATCGCTCTACCACTTGGCGAGGTATCAAGAAGCCATAGACATCCTTCGAGCGCTATCGAACACCGTTAATGAATTGGACTACCCGCATTATTACATGGGTTTGTGTATGGAGAAAATGGGGCAGATTGAAATGGCTAGAGTTCAATATGGTCAGGCTTTAAACAAGGCTCTCTCGGGCAATCTTGGCACTTATTATGAAAGGATTGGACTTATGCAGCAAGCGAATGGCGAGCACAAAAAAGCCATAGAGTCCTTTCGAATGGCGAAGCATTTTTCAATGAAAAATATGCTGAATTTTCATTTGGCAAAAAGTTATGATGCGTACTACCAAGACTCGAAAGCGGCTATTGACATGTTTGAGACATTTATAGCTCAAGAAGATACAATCACAAGTCCGGAAAAGACTTATGCTGAAAGCCGGGTAGATCAATTAGAAAAAGATCGCCACTTCAAAGTTGAGTAATGAACCATCTGCTTTATTGCCTGTTCTATTTGTATGAAACACGAGACCATAGCAGTTGGAGGAGTTTCAGTGATTCTGCTCTTGTATACCATGTTCGCCAGCACGGGAATCCTATTGAATTGGGTTGCTCTCATATTTGCAGCATCACCCGTTCTAATCATTTGGATGGTGTGGGTAGTGCTGAAATACGGCGAATATGACGGAGAGGAATTGGAAGATGAGCAAGAGTTCGGTTATACAGACAGGCCTGAGCTAGGAAAACAAGAAGCTTAAATCCATCAACGGGCAGCTTTCTTCAAGCTGCTTTTTTTATTTTCGCCCAACATGAAAAATGAAACTCAATACGACGTGATAATCGTCGGTGCAGGAGTAGCGGGTTTAGTGGCCGCCAAAAAATGTGAAGGGTCCGGTCTTTCCACCCTCTTGATTGATGCCGACGACAAATTGGGGGGAAGAGTACAAACAGACAAGATAGAAGGATTCACTCTGGAAAGAGGTTTTCAAGTCATCATAGATACGTACGAAAAAGCGAAAGAGATACTGGACTTTGAAGCATTAAGCCTGCAAAAGTTTGAACCGGGAGCGAAAATTTACGACGAAAAGGGAAGTTTTTCTATTGCTGATCCTCTTCGAAAGGCCAGTGCACTTCCAAGTACGCTACTTTCAAGAGTAGGTTCATTTTCTGACAAATTGAAGATGCTCAGTCTTTCGAGAAAGTTACAATCAAACTCGCTGACCGAAGTTTTCCAAGGAAAGCGGCAAACCACCCTCGACTATTTAAGAGAATTCGGGTTTTCTGAAAAAATCATCCACAACTTTTTCAAACCATTCTTTGGAGGGATTTTTCTCGAAAGAAACCTTTCGACTGATGCAGCCATGTTTCGGTTTGTTTTCAGAAATTTTTCCAAAGGCAACGCGTGCCTTCCTGCAAAAGGCATGGGGGAAATTCCGAACCAGCTGAGAGATTACTTGCACAAGACCGAAATCAAACTAAAAGCGAAAATTGCCAAAGTCAACCACGAGCCTTCTGTTGAATTTGACGATGGGTCTACCCTTAGCGCACGTAAAATTATCATTGCCTGCAACCCCGCCCCCCTTCTCTCCCAGATAGATCATCCAATAGTGTGGAATCACACGACAACCATGTATTTCAGTGGGGAAAAAAGTCTACCATCCATGAATCGCACCATTGGGTTGGATGCAAGGATTGAGAGCTCAATCAATAATTTTGCTCGCCACGACGAAGTAGTTCCTCAGTCAGCACCCTCCGATCGGTCGCTATGGTCTGTAACGGTCCGTGGCGCTCAAAAACCGAAAGAGGTGCAGCGTGATTTGGCCGACTTGCTTAAGATACTTCCGAAAGAGCTGCAATTTTTAAAGCAATACAACATTCCCTATGCTCTGCCTCGGGTTGAATCTCCGGCACTTACTTTGCCACCCGAACAGAGTATGGTAACCGAACACATTCATTTAGCAGGCGATTATCTGACCAATGCATCCATCGATGGAGCTATGCGTTCAGGAGAAATTGCAGCAATGGCTGTGACTGAGACACTGGATTTGCTTCGATAGATCCATGCAATTCTTTCTTAACTTTAACGTACTAAACCACCTAACCTAAAAAATGAAAACCTTATTCTCTTTAGTTTTTTTCACAGCGTTCATTGCTTGTCAAGCACAAGTTGAAATCCGACCTTATCTCGGAGCAAATTTCAGTAATGTCAGTAAAACTCCGGATGGCACCTCCACAAAAGCCAAGCTAGGCGGACAGATCGGAGCAAGTATGATGATCGGAAACAGGTTTCACTTAAATCCCGGGATCGCTTATTTTAGCAGATCCACGGAATTCAGCTCGTCCGGTGATTTGAATACCGACCAAACAGTGGAAGGAGTGATTATTCCTATTCTGGTTGGTTACCGCTTTGTAGATCCAACCACTGAACCCTTCTTAAACTTTCGCCTTTTTGCCGGGCCTTCGCTCATGTTTCTAACGACTAGAAAATACGATAACGGTGAATTTAACGATGTTGTAGATTGGAATGATAGTCAATGGGGAGCCCAGGTTGGGGCGGGTCTGGACGTTTCTATATTTTTCGTCGATTTCACTTACGAGTTTGGATTGACCAATACAAATGATGGAATCAAAGAAGATCAAGGTTTTGTCGGAAGTTTTGGAGATATTAAACAAAATACCTTTATGGTCAATGCCGGAGTAAGATTGAGCTTTTCCAGGTAGGTTCATAAATTTCCCAATACACAAGACTTCACGAGTAGCTCGCTCTGTAATCGCCGATTATACATAAGCGGTTAGAGCATAGGATGAGTAACACTATTCGTGGCGGAATTTTTGCGTTCTTTGTCCCCAAAATTAATAGACAATGAAATTAACAACAGCTATTATTGGTGTGGCATTGATTGCTCCATCGATCGTTCTCGCCCAAAAGGTGGACATGAAATTGAACCTCGAAAAGGGAAAAAAATACACCCAAAAGACCGATGTGGAAAATACCACAAAGCAGACTATGATGGGGCAAGTGATGGAGATCAATACAACGGCTTCTTCGACTACTTATATGGAATTGAGCGAGGATAACGGCAGCACGGATACTTACAAAATCTGGTACGGTGATGTAGGCATGTCTATGTCTGGAATGGGACAATCCCAGACTTTCACTTCTGACACCTCTTCGCTTGAAACAGTAGACCCGATGTCAAAGGTGTTGGCCGGTTTGACAGAAAAGAAATTCGACGCCAAAATCACCGAGAAAGGAATGGTGGAAGAAGTGATGGGACTCGAAGAATTGGTAAAAACCGCAACTACAGGAATGGCAGGAGGTCCCGCAATGGCTCAACAAATAGCAAGTAGTTTTGGTGACGATGGTCTTGCTAAGAACTTGGAATTAACGACCGATATTTTTCCTGAAAAATCGGTTAAAGTCGGTAACTCTTGGACAAAAGAACAGTTCACTTCTACCGGTTTACCAATTGTTGCAGCAACAACATATACATTAGAGTCGGTGGAAAACGGTACTGCTATTGTCAATGTAGTCTCACAACTTTCAACTGATCCCAATAATGCAAGCACGGAAATGCAGGGAATGCAAGCCACTCAATACTACGAAGGCGAACGAAAGGGTTCTTTAAACATCGATGTAGCATCGGGTTGGGTTACCTCGGGCACGCTCAAAGACGATATCGTCGGAAGCATTACTATAGCCCCTAATGCGCAAGTACCGGATGGCATGACCATTCCAATTGAAATGACCAATACCATCACCATCTCGAACTAAGATATTTATGCGTATCCGCATCAGCGGAAAAGTTCTGTTTGCATTCGTTCTGTTTTGTCTCGGCTCACTTCAGGTGAAAGGACAGATCATGAACATCGAAAAGTTCAGACTTGATAGTTTAAGCCGGGAAGATCCTTTCCGGCTTAAACTTGAAGCAAACTTTGACCTCTACAATCGGAGTGCAACGGCTGAAGAGCGCGCCGAGTTTCTCGCGCTCGGTTCCGAAATCAGTTCCATTTACGCCCCGGGCAGGCATTTCTACATGCTATTGGGCGAGGTGTCTTACGTGGAGAATAACTCCAGTAAGATTCTAAACAACGGCAACGTGCACGCTCGAAGTACTTTCAACTTTCGCACGCGGTTTAGCCCCGAGCTATTCGCGCAAGCTCAGTACGATGACTTTCGTGGATTGAACGACCGAATATTGGCAGGTGGAGCGCTAAGATGGAATGCCATCCGAAAAGACAATTTCATGCTCACCGTGGGATCAGGCCCCATGTACGAATTCGAACGCTGGCTATCGCCCTTTGACAGAGAAGAAGTAGAAGCACGATTTTTGAAACTCAGTTCCAATGTTATCGTGCGCTGGTCAATCGGAGAACACGTAGACATGAATACCATAGTATACTACCAGGTAGGATACGACGATGAAATTGATGCCACACGAAATCGATTTACCAACAGTACGAACCTCAACTTTCAGATCAATGAGAAAATTTCGTTCAAAACTGGTGTGCGGCTCGCATACGAAGATCGTCCCATTGTACCCATCACCAAATTTATCTATTCCATCGAAAATGGAATCAGCTTAAACTTCTAGTCTTTCGCTACCTCTATCCTATTGCGTAAATTTGCGGCCTCATGAGCGACAAAATTTTTCATTTCAGAATTCTTATTGATCAATCCGAAGAGGTTTTTCGCGACATCGAAATCAAGGGGTCTGACTCTTTTGAAGACTTTCATCGGGCTATTGTCGAGGCTTTCCAGTTTTCGGGAGATGAGATTGCTTCTTTCTACATGAGCAATGAAGACTGGGATAAAGGCGAGGAAATCACCCAAATGGACATGGGTGGAGCGGGAGATGAAGGCATAAAGATGATGAAGGAGACCAATCTCGATGAGATGGTTTTTGAGAGCGGCCAAAAGTTGCTTTACCTGTACGATTTCATGCGCATGTGGATTTTCTTCGTGGAGCTGGTGAGCATTTCACAACCCGATACAGATCAAACATACCCCGCGGTAGTTCTCACCGTAGGAGACGCACCCGACGAAAGCAGCAAGGAATTGGTCGACTCTTTTCAAATAGACTTCGACGGCGACTTTGACGACGATTCAGAAGAGGAAGAAGGCTTCGAAAATATAGATGACTACGACGAACTCATCTAAACCCAAAATACCCGTGATCTGCGGGCCTACCGCCGCGGGAAAAACGTCGGTTGGAATAGCGCTAGGCCAAGCCTTAAACGGCGAAGTGATTTCTGCCGATTCCAGACAGTTTTATACCGAAATGTCTATCGGGACGGCTAAGCCAACCACGGCCGAAATGCAGAGAATCCCCCATCACTTTATCGATCATTGCAGCATCGACAGCCCAATCACCGCGGGAGAATTCGAAAGGCAAGGAGAACAAAGAGTTCAGGAGATTTTAAGTCGCAAAAAACTGCCCGTTGTGGTGGGCGGCTCGGGACTCTTCATCCGATCGCTGATGGAGGGCTTGGACGATTTGCCCTCGAACGGAAACTTGAGACAAGAACTTATTGCTCAATACGAGAATGAGGGGCTTCCGTCACTTTTGGATAGACTGGCCAAGTCTGATCCCGATGCAAAAAAGAGCATTGACCACAAAAACCAAGTTCGCGTAATGCGGGCCATCGAATTGGTGGAGCTGAGCGGAAAGCCTCTGGCAGCAGTCCGAAATCAAATAAAAACAGAAAAAGCTTTCGAACCCATTTGGATCGGCATCACTCCCGAGAGGGAGGTACTGTATGAGCGAATTGACCAACGCGTGGATCAAATGATGGAAGCGGGGCTGGAAGCAGAAGTCCGATCGCTGGAGAGACACAGAGATACCGATGCATTGAAAACGGTAGGCTACAAAGAGCTCTTTTCTTTTTTCGATGGAGCTTATGATCTAAATGAAGCGATAAGGCTCATCAAACGAAATAGTCGACATTACGCAAAGCGGCAGCTGACGTGGTTCCGAAAGATCGACGGCATAAAGTGGTTTGAACCCGAACAAGTCGATGAAGTAAAGGAGTACGTCAATAGTCAAATCGTATAGGAAAAGTGAAAAAGTGTATGCCTTATTTTTCTTAGTTCGACCAAGCGATCTCTTGATCAGTCGCAACGAGTTTCTTCTTTAATGCACACTTATATAAGATACGGTCAGTTCATCTCAGGTTGGCGGCCTTATTTATTTCTCATAGAAAACAAGCATAAACGAAGCGTAACCGCACCCATGTTTGAGCTCAGGTATCGGAAGCTCGGCTTCCGCCTATGCCGTTTGCGAGTTTGGGTAAGGTAGCGCAGTGTTGCGTAGTTTTTGCAGAGAAATAAATTCAGCCTTGACTTTTTTCTCCCTTTTTGTGTCAAGACAAAAAGGGATTTAAGGTGATCATTTGATTTTCAAGAACGATGTGATAAAGATTGAGAATTTCCCATAAAGATCTATACATCTGATTATCAATATTACAGATCATGAAAAGAAGTTGAAAACTTCACACTTTTTAGCCATTTGTCGCTATGAGAAGCACTTGAAAGGCCTTAATTTTACCTATTGTACCTAAAGTAAATTCAACATGGAAGGCATAAGTCACAATCGAATGGAGTTAATCGCTGAGATGCTCGAGAAGAATCCAAACGATACTTTTCTGAACTACGCAGCTGCCTTGGAATACAAGAAAGAAGGCAAGACGGCTAAGGCCATTTCTTTTTTCCGAAAAATCATCGACAACGATCCCGACTATCTTCCTACTTACTATCAATTGGGTAAACTGCTCGAAGAAAAAAACAAGACCGCCGAGGCGGTTGTCTTTTACAAAAAAGGAAGAGAACTCGCCAAAGTGAAAAACGATATCAAGACACTCGGAGAGTTATCTGAGGCGCTTTTGATATTGGACGAAGATGATGGGGAAGCTTGGTAAATAATGGCCGCGAATACAAAGAAATATTTTAAGGGATGGTTCTACCATCCCTATTTTTATGCTTAAAAAGTTAATCCAATTTAAACTTTACTAATGAATCAAGCCGAGTCAAAATATGAAAAGATCGATCCTAGTCCCATTGGCAGCCCTAGTCGCGGCCTGCACCACCGAAACTCCTATGAAAGAGAAAGTAGCAATAGCTTATCCTAAAACGAAGAAAGTTGATACAACCGATGTGTATTTTGGAACAAAGGTAGCTGATCCATATCGCTGGCTGGAAAACGACACCGCCGCCGATACTGAAGCTTGGGTAAAAGCCCAAAATAAAGTGACTCAATCTTACCTCGAAAAGATTCCCTACCGACAACAAATAGAAGATCGACTGACCGAGCTGATCAATTACCCGAGGCTCTCTTCGCCCTTCCGAGCGGGTGATTATTACTTCTTCTACAAGAACGACGGACTCCAAAACCAGTCCGTGATTTATTACCAAAAAGGAAAGGAAGGAGAACTTCAGGTGTTCATCAATCCAAATACTTTGTCAGAAGATGGGACGATCAGCGTGAATCTTCTCGGAGCTTCAGCGGACAATAAATTTATGGCCTACACCAAATCAGAAAGCGGATCGGATTGGAGCAAGATTTACATCCGCGAAATCGCGACAAATACCGATTTGGAAGACGAGCTCGAATGGGTGAAGTTTTCGGGAGCGGGTTGGTTCAAAGATGGGTTCTACTATAGCCGCTACCCTGAACCAGAGCCGGGAACGGAACTGAGCGCCGACAATAAACACCACAGCATTTACTACCACAAAATCGGCACTCCACAGAGCGAAGACGAATTGTTCTACCGCGATGATGCAAATCCCGATTTGTATCACTGGTGCAGCGTTACGGAAGATGATAAATACCTCACTATGTATGCGGCTTCCGGTACCGACGGTTTTGAACTCTTTTTCAAAAATTTAGAAACGGATGGCGAGCTCACCAAAATAAGAGAAGGCTTTGCCAACAAAACAACGATTATCGATCATAACAATGGAAAATTCATTGCCCTGACGGATATCGATGCGCCAAACTACCGCGTGGTGTCCATCGATACGAAGAATTTCGCATTGGAGAATTGGCAGGATATCGTTCCCGAGCGAGAAGAGACGTTGGTTAACGTAAGTACCGCAGGAGGCTATCTCTTTCTTGAATACCTAAAGAGCGCCACTTCTCAAGTTTTTCAAATGGACTATGCGGGAAAGACGATTCGCGAAATTGAATTCCCTGCGCCGGGTTCGGCTTCGGGTTTTTCCGGGAAAAAAGAAGATGGAAACGTGTTTTATTCGTTTTCATCGTTCACCTACCCTTCTACTATTTTTGAGCTCGACCTCGCAACCGGAGAATCCACACTGTTCAATAAGCCCGATTTGAAGTTCAATCCCGAAGATTACGTATCGAAGCAAGTCAGGTTTAAAAGCAAGGATGGAACAGAGGTTCCTTTGTTTATCGTTCATAAAAAGGGAATAGAAATGAATGGTAGCAATCCCACATTGCTCTATGGCTATGGCGGGTTTAACATTAGCCTCAGCCCTACCTTTAGCGTTTCCAATATTTTCTTTTTGGAGAATGGTGGCATTTACGTACTGGCAAATCTTCGCGGTGGCGGTGAGTTTGGCGAGGAATGGCACAAGCAAGGGATGAAATTGGACAAGCAAAACGTCTTTGACGATTTCATAGGAGCGGCAGAATACTTGATTGCAGAAAACTATACTTCATCAGAAAAATTAGCCATCAGAGGTGGGTCGAACGGTGGACTCTTGGTTGGAGCAGCCATGACTCAGCGACCGGAATTGTTTGCAGTCGCCCTTCCTGCCGTTGGTGTTATGGACATGTTGCGTTTCCAAAAGTTTACCGTGGGAAAGGGATGGATTCCCGAGTACGGATCGGCTGAGGCGTCCAAAGAAGAATTCGATGCACTTTACGCTTATTCGCCGTTGCACAATTTGAAAGAAGGAACGGCTTACCCTTCTACCTTGGTTACCACCGGCGATCACGACGACCGAGTGGTACCTGCGCACTCGTTCAAGTTCGCTGCGACGCTGCAAGAAGCTCATTCAGGAACTAACCCGGTATTTATCCGAGTGGAAACCGACGGAGGTCACGGAGCGGGAAAGCCAATGGCCAAGATAATCGAAGAACAAGCCGATATTTGGGCCTTTACGCTTTATGAAATGGGGATTACTGAATTAGGCGAGACCTCTCCTGTGGAAAAATGAAAACAGCCATCAAACGCTTCGGTGGAATACTTCTTCTGGGAATCGCCCTGATCCTAAGGCTGATCTTCGCCTTATCTCCCGACGCATTTGAACTGGTTTATTTCCAAGGGGTTTTCCCCACAATAAGAAAAATACAATACCCCATTGGATCGGCACTGCCCTTCTCGGGATATTATCTCTTGATCTTGATCGCCATCGCTTGGCTCACTTGGCGAGTGCCAAAATCCAAGATCCAAAGGAAGTGGCTTTCTTTCGGCCGTAGGTTGCTGAATTTCTGTAGTGTTCTAATCGCTCTATTTCTGATTTTGTGGGGCTACAACTACGTTGGCCCTAGCCTGTCTGAGCGAATGTCATTGGCTGAAACCAACGATCAATACGACGTGGCCAAACTCTACCTCTACGTCATGAACGAGGCCGCCGAAAAGCGAGAACGAATCGAACTACCGATGGATACGACTTCCGTCGAAGATTTGGAAGATGAGATTGATATCCAACAGCTAAATACGGCAGTAAAAGGTGTTTTATCCGAGCTCAGCTACCCAACCGACACGGACGTCGCACTAAGGCAAGTAAAGCCCTCAGGCGCTTTGAGACGCGTTGGAATAAGAGGAATTTACAATCCCTTCACGGGTGAAGCCAATGTAGAATCGGATGCGGGTCATTTGACGGGCACCTTCACGGCCGCTCACGAGATGGCGCACGCATACGGCATCACCAGCGAGGGGGAAGCCAATTTGGTGGCCTACATGGCTTTGATCCATTCGGGAAATCCCATTTGGGAATACTCTGCTGCCTACTCACTTTGGAGGTACACTGCAGGTGAAGTCAATCAAAAACTGGAAGAAGCAGATAGAGCAATTTTGGCGAAAGCGATACCCATCGAACTGCAAATAGATCGCCTGGCCATCTGGCGCAGAAAAAACAACGCTCCCCCATATTTCCCCGAACTATCGGAAGCGGTGAACGACAGCTACCTGAAGATTCAAGGAGTGGAAGGTGGCACGGACGACTATAATTCTTTCGTGGCTTTGTATTTACGCTACGCCAATCCCGTTATGGATTAATGATCAGGCGTTCATTTTTAGTAATGACTTTTCCATCAATGCCAACTGCTCGCACAATGGCCGTATAAAACTCATTGTCCAACTCTATAGCTGAGCCTTCGCATTTCCAAGCTTCATTGATATTCGACGTTTGGAAAACCACCTTACCTTTTGAGTTGACTATTGTCATACTAAAGGACTCGATTCCCGAACCTCTCACCATGTAGCTATCATTCACTCCATCTCCGTTAGGTGTAAATGAATTTGGCACAAAGAGCTCAGACCCCGCCTTCACTTCTATTTTTTTTGGAACGGATCGCTCAGTGCCATCAGCATACTTTGCCATAGCGTAAACGGTAAATGACTGAGGTTCGTCGATACTCAACGTTAAAGTCTCCCCTTCAAAAAGACCGAAAGAAGCTGCATCCCAACTATACTCAGCGGCATTCCCATTGGCTACTAGCCTTATATCACACGGTGTATAACAGACGCTTATGCCTTCTATAGACAGTTTTGATTCAACCACTGCAGTTGGAGGAGTAATATTTTCTTGATTTAATTCAGGCTCCGAGGCGTCCTTTTGGTCAATTAATACTTGCAAAGGCTCAGCAGTCTCTACTCGAATAGGCGGAGTGGAATTTAAATTTACTTCCGTTTCTGTGTTCAAGCCGTTTGAAGGAGAAGCCTCTATCATAAACTCTTCCTCCTTCGATCGATCATCAAAGGCGGTAATTTCAGTTTTTTCGGCGAGAGTGATTTGGACTTCTGTTTCAGCCGCGAGCGCTACGTCATCTGAAACAGATTCTTGTACAACGGCATTGGCTGACGGCTCGTTATCCAATCCTTTCTCAACGGAGGGATTTGCTCTCATTTCATTGGGCACCAAAACCTCTGAACTGTCATTGATCAAAGCCATACCAGCCAATAAAACGGTCGATATAACCACAACGGTCCAAGTCGGAAACTGGAAAGGTGGTGTATATGGTGTGGCGATTTGGGATTTAATCATCTCCCACGCGCCTGCAGGCGGAGTAGATTCTGCTTCTCGCAAAGTCTCACCTATTTGCTGTTCTAATAAATCCTTACTCACGGATAGGTTGTTTTATTTCGTTTGAAATCAATTTTCTCATGTACGCCTTTGCCTTACGATATTGGGTCTTTGAAGTGCTTTCGGTGATTCCGAGTTGCTCGGCAATTTCCTTGTGCGTATACTCCTCAACCGCGTAAAGGTTGAATACCGTTTTGTAGCCTTCGGGCATTTGGCCAATCAATTCTGTCAATTTATCTGCTGACAAAAGCGGATCGTCTTCCTCCATAGGCTGAGTTTCGGCTTCACTTTCTGCTTTCATGTCAACTTCAAAAAGAAAAATATTCTTTTGCTCTCGCTTAACCTTTCTGAGGTGATCCAAAGCGTTGTTTGCAATGGTCCTTCTAATCCAAGCACCTAACGGACCTTTTCCATCATACTTATCAAGTTTATTGAATACTTTGATAAATCCGTCTTGGAACATGTCCTGAGCCTCTTCATAGTCTCTCCCGTACCTCAGACAAAGAGCCATCATTTGACGTGAATGTTTTTCATAAAGCAAGGATTGCGCCTTGCTATTGCCATCCATACAAGCTTTGGCCAATTGTTGGTCATCCACTTCTTTTCTTTCTCTTTGCAATGATTGACTCATCAAAAATTAAATAGTTGTCTTGGACTTACCTCAATTTCGAGCATTATTCAAATTTAAATTGCGATAAGATTATCGGGAATATAAGAATTGCCGTAATTTTTAATTGCTAGAACCGGACAACTGTATGATATTGACAAAAAATGAGATCATGAAGAAAAGCCTTTTCGCCATTCTCTTTGCCTTTATATTCTGTGCCTGCGAGGAAAAGTCAGATAAGCTGGATGAAAAATACGCGCCTTACGAGCACTTTTATTTTCAACGCTCATTTCCGGATAGCACGGTAGCCCCTCAAGTGCTGCTCGAAAGCGTCGAAAAAGCCCGAAAGAAATATAACCTTAACAGATCCAAAGAAATTGATACAGAGTGGGTACAAGAGGGCCCGTTCAACATTGGAGGTAGAATCAATACCATTGCGGTACATCCCGATGACCCAAACACTTGGATAATAGGTACGGCGGGTGGCGGGGCATACCGCACGGAAGACGAAGGTCAAAATTGGGTAGCCATTACCGAAAGTCTCACGCATTTGCCGATTGGTCATATTGCCTTTGACCCAAATAACCCTGAAACCATCTACGTCGGCACCGGAGATGTAAATATCAGCGGGCAAGTCTACATAGGAAACGGGCTTTACCGCAGCACTGACGGCGGCGACACATGGCAAAACATTGGTCTGGAAGAAAGCAGAATCATTTCCAAAATCATTGTGAATCCCGAAAACTCTCAACAAATTTTCGCGGCGACCATGGGAGTTCCTTTTCAAGAGGGGCCCGACAGAGGCCTGTATAGAAGTAATGATGGGGGCGATACTTGGGAACAAGTTCTCTTTGTGAGCGAATCTGCAGGAGTGATTGACCTTGCCATGAATCCCGAAGACCCGGATGTACTCTATGCTGCGGGCTGGAATCGGATAAGGACCAACTTAGAAAGCATTGCCGAAGGTGACGATGCCATAATCTTCAAAACCACTGATGGAGGAGAATCATGGGAAGAACTCAACAACGGCTTGCCCGAAGGCCCGATGAGCAGAATAGGGTTGCATCTATGGGAGGGTGATCCCAACGTACTCTTCGCACTTTATGTAAATTCGGATTACCAGTTAGAAGGAATCTATAAAAGTCAAAATGGCGGTGGCAGCTTTGAAACGATCCCAACTTTCGATATTCCTGCAAATGCTTTGGGTGGATTTGGTTGGTACTTCGGAAAGCTCGGAGTAAGCCCCAATGACCAAAATCAGATTAGTGTTTTGGGTGTCGATCTTTACTCTACGTCCAATGGAGGTAATAATTGGCAAATGGCAGCACCACCTTGGTTTGAATACATCGTACACGCTGATAAGCACGACATGGTCTACCTCGGACCTGAAGATGCCCTCCTTGCCACAGACGGAGGGCTCTACCGAACAACGGACGGGGCCAACACATGGCAGGACGTAGACAACATTCCCAATACACAATTTTACAGAATCGCTACGAGCCCGCACGACCCCTATTGGATCTATGGCGGTGCTCAAGACAATGGAACATCCATTGGAGCGGGCGCCGATCCTACTGATGACTGGATAAGATTTTTTGGAGGAGATGGATTTCAACCAATCCCCGACCCTGTATTTGAGAACTTGACCTACATGACGACTCAAAACGGGAACTTCTATTGTTATGATGCTGATTTTGGCGAGTTATTCCTTCTGGACTCGGGGTATCCATCTGAAGAAAGAGTAAACTGGGACGCACCTCTCCGCATGGATCACGAAGAAAATACAACGCTCTATATGGCCCGAGAACGAGTCTATAAAATGGAAAATGCGCCGTTTGGTGAGTGGGAATCAATTTCCCCCGTACTGGTGGAAGATAGCGAAGACTTCTTCGAAAGAAGGAACGTCAGCACCATTTGGCAATCGGAGGTAAACGGTGATGTTCTTTATGCAGGCACATCGGACGGTAAGGCTTGGGTGACGCAAAACGGCGGTGACAGTTGGGACGATATTTCCAACGGTCTTCCCGGCTATTATGTGACCGATATTAAAGCTTCACCATTTGAAGAGTCCGATGTTCTGATCTCCGTTTCTGGATATCGAGATAATGATGAAACCCCTCACCTTTATTTGAGTTCAGACTACGGTCAAAACTGGATATCCGCATCCGGAAACCTAGAGGGAATGCCCGTCAACCACGTAGAAATCTACGATGAAACCACTTGGTTTATCGCTTCAGATAATGGAGTTTATATGACTGTTGATAACGGATTTACCTGGTATAGATCAGGAGCTAATTTCCCATTCGTTGTTGTAACTGATCTTGAAATTCAATCAGAAACAAACAGACTGATCGCAGGAACCTATGGCGTTTCTATTTTCTCCGCAGACATTGATGAATTGACAGGAGATGTGGTTTCGACGAGCAGCGCCGAGGAAGCAAATAACACCGGGCTCTACCCAAACCCCGCACAACAATTCATAAACATTCCTGAAGTACCTTTAGGATCGACATATTACATAATCGACCTCACCGGTAAAATAGTTCAGGAGGGTGTGCTAAGCGCACAACGCCTCAGCTTCAGCTTACCTTCGGGAATCTATGTAATCAACCTCGACAACAACGGCGAAATCTACCGTGATAAATTTATGGTAAACGATTTTTAAACGGCCTGATAATCAATCTTATATCTCGATTGTAGTTGAAAAAGTTGTAGGTCCAATTCACAAATACCACCACCCTGTTTCTAAACCCGACAAGCGACATTAAGTGGACGAACATCCAGATAAACCATGCTAAAAATCCTTGAGTCTTGAATTTCGGCAGATCGGCTACGGCCCTTGATCTGCCGATAGTTGCCATAGACCCAAGATCGGTATACTCAAACTCTTTCAGATTTTGCCCTTTCAGCGAACGGTTCAGATTTTTAGCCAGTAGACGACCCTGCTGAATAGCCGGCTGAGCTACTTGTGGATGGCCTTTCGGGAATTTTTCCGTTTCCATATAGGCAAGATCACCTATGGCATAGAGTCCATCCTTCCCTTCGACCTGATTAAATCGATTGACCCTGATTCGATTGCCACGCACCAAATCATCACCCGAAATACCTTGAGGCGGCTTGCATTGTACACCTGCCGCCCAAATCAAGGTCTGGGTGAGCATTGGCTTCCCTGAAGTGGTAATCGTTCTACCATCGTAGTCTTCCACTTTGGTATTTAACCAAATCTGAACTCCCAAGCCCTCCAAGAACTTCTGAGCCTTTTGAGAAGCCTCGTCGGACATAGGTGGCAGAACTTTACCCAACCCTTCGACCAAGTGAATACTCATCCGTCGAAAGTCAAGATCCGGGTAGTCTTTTGGAAGCACATGAGCTCTAAGCTCAGCAATCGCGCCCGCAAGCTCAACACCCGTAGGACCAGCTCCGACGATCACTACATTCATCAAGCTTTCTCGCTCTTTCAGGTCGTCCGTGAGCAGAGCTGCTTCAAAATTCTCCAAAAGTAAGGAGCGGATATTCAGCGCTTCCGGTACTGACTTCATACCCATACTCTTCGCTGCTATAGTCTCATTTCCAAAGAAATTCGTGACGGTTCCCGTGGCTAAGACTAAATAATCGTACTCCAAGTCACCTAAAGAAGTGTGAATTTCCTTTTGATCGGCATCAATCGACTTCACTTCGGCCAAACGAAAGAAAAAGTCATCTCGATTTTTAAAAATTTTTCTCAACGGGTACGCGATGCTGTCGGGCTCTAGACCTGCCGTTGCAACTTGGTAAAGTAAAGGCTGAAAAGTGTGGTAATTATGCTTGTCAATCAGAACGATCTGAAATTTCCCCTCCGGTAGGTTTTTGATGAGCTGAAGCCCTCCAAAACCTCCGCCAACTATTACGATTCTAGGAACTGAAGTATCTGATATATTCATCAATGAGTCGATTGATTAAGTGCGCCAGGGTGATAATCTTATACTTTAATCAAACCACCCTTTAATCTGATTATTAATTATTTGTGGATCGCATATATTTTATCAATATGCTCAAATCTCTCAGGTTATTTGGCAATTACATCCCTTAAAGCACCAAGATCTTTTTCCTCGTCGACGTCGGTAAGCGTAGGCAGCAGTGCGTAGCTCAACTTTAGCTTTTTCGTGTCCAAGATCGTATCCAAAAGTACGTCGGGAGTCGACCATTTTTTATCTCTGAAAAGGTGTGAATAATGCCTATCCATTCCCATGAGGTAATACCCTCCGTCGAAGGCTGGTCCGATAACAACGTTGTGATCATCTAAAAGTTTGAATGCGTCTTCGACGATCTCGGAGGTAAGATCGTAACAATCCGAACCAATGATTACAACCTTATTGTAGCTCTGGCCGAAAGCCTCCCCTATCGCGCGATCCATTCGCTCCCCAAGGTCTTTTCCTTTCTGCAGAAATTTGGGAAACTTGTAGTAGTCCAGAATATCAAACTCCTCTATTTTATCGGAATAGAATATAGCCTTATCGGCAAACGTCTTATCTGCCACGGCATAGGTGTGCTCGAGCAATTTAAGATAGACCTCCAATGCTTTCTTATCGCCTACCGTTTTTGCCAGTCTGGTCTTCACTTTTCCCAGTTCAGGGTTCTTTGCAAAGACCAATAATAGGTTATTCTGTACCATAAACTTTCTCGTAATTATTTACCCAAATACCCCAGGCTGTATTGTATGGGTGTACTTTATTAACTGAATTTCCTTCCATATCCACTACCGGGAATCCTCGGTTTGTCCAGTCGAAGATGCCTCCATACAAATTGTACACGTTAGTAAAGCCACGCTTCTTCAACTCCAAGCCAATATCCTCACTCCGCTTTCCTACAGAGCAATACACCACGATAGGTTTGGACTTGTCCTCGTTACGCAGCACGTCGTAATCGGGTCTATCATATCCGATGCACTTAGCCCCTTCAAGATGGCTTACCCTGTACTCATCGGATTCTCTTGAATCCAAAAGTAGAACGGAGTCTTGATTAAGCAAGTCCGCGAGCTCAGTGGAAGAAATGGTATCCACATCATTGGATACCAAAGAGTTAACCATAGTCTCAAAGCCCCATTTGTTTTGCCCCTTGGAAAAGGCAATAATGAAGAAGGCAATTATCATAAGAATATATCCTTTGTGATTCATTGATACCGCCAAGGTAGGAAGATTTCAAAATCATGTGAAATCGCATTGGCAAAGTTGACCAACCCCTTATATTTGTCATAAATCAATACTACCAATGAAACATTTAATCTTGCCATCCATTTTTCTGGTTTTCCTGAGCCTCTATTCCTGCACGGTAGCCGAAACCGAAACCAAAGACATTGAAAATCAAGTAACGGAAGACCCGTTGTCAGATGAAGACAGCCTGGCTTCTCGTGAGCCTGAGGTGGATGTGGTGGAAAAAACAAATGCCTTGCAGCTCCGCGACGAAATCGACGAATACCGTCGATCCATTGAAAATACGAAAGCCGATTTGGAAAAGGGAACCTTGGATTTGACAGCGGCCCGAGCAAAAATCAGTCAGGATTGGCAAAAACTGGATTTCTATCAAAGGGGAGACGAGGTAGTAAGGATCAAAACTTACCCCATAGCTGAGAAAGGTGAAAAGACAGAAGAGTTTTATTTTCTCGACGACGAATTGGTATTTGCTTTGATTGAAAGCAGTGGGTCAGAAAAAACCTCAATGGATGACGAAGAGACAGGAGAGGCTTTTTACTACAATGACGGGGAGCTGATTGTAAACGCCGATTTCAAAATAACTGAAGCCACGGAAGAAGAAAAGGCGAAAATGAAGTTGGGAACCAAACTTCAAAATAAAGCGAAAGGATATCTGGACTTGGTATACAAAAGCAAAGACTAGAGCAAGTGCGATAACTGAACGAATTGAAGCAAGCCCTCAACACCTGAGGGCTTTTTCTTTTAACCGTTTTCAGAATAATAAGCGTTTCGCATGGTCAATCTGTACTTTTCAATAGCTCAAAAAACTTGTCTCCCATAGATTTCTAGCAGAGCATTCAAAGCAGCGATTTGAAGGGATTCAAGAACTGTCGCGGGGAATAAATCACCAAATATCAGTTGTTTCATTGGGTCACGGCAGCTGGAAAAGCTGACTCATCATTGTGATATTGCATACCGCGTAGGGTTAGACGAATCTGTTGCAAACGACTCAAAGACTCAATGCGGTAGTGAGCAGACTGAAGCAACCCTGCAAAAAGCATCGTTGAAAGGCGCAATATGCACCGCCACTAAAAACTTTTAGACTAAACGAAGTTAATGAGGGGACGAATGCATTGGGGTTTTCGACACAAAAGTAAACGGGAGTGCCCGTACAAGCGTATACATGCCATATTCCCTGATACTATGAAAACTCCCCCAATTCCTGTTAACGAGGATGAGCGTCTGAAAGAATTGTCCGAACTCAAAATTCTGGACACACTGCCTGAAAAAGAATACGATGCCATTACTACTATGGCTTCCGAAATCTGTGGTACCCCCATTTCTCTGATTTCACTTGTGGACTCAGATCGTCAATGGTTTAAATCTACACTAGGTCTTGATTTTTCACAAACACCTCGAAATCAATCATTCTGTGCCCATGCTATAAACGAACCAAACGACATTTTTGAAATAAAAAATGCCCTGAAGGATGAAAGGTTTTACGACAATCCTTTGGTGACGATGGACGGAGGTGTTGTTTTTTACGCTGGCATTCCACTGATCACAGAAGAAGGAAATGCTTTGGGAACACTCTGTGTGATCGACCACCGGCCAAAAGAATTGACGGGAAATCAACGAAGCGCTCTTCGAACATTGGCAATGGGCGTTGTAAAATTTCTAGAACTACGAAAGAAATCGATTTTAGTCGAAAAGCAGAACGAAAATTTGAAGAGAAAAAATGAACTGCTCCACAGTTTTGCTCAAGTGGTTTCTCACGATCTGAAGTCTCCGTTGAACAATATAATTGGGCTGGCAAATCTATTAAATGAGTCGGACGCCACCTCTAAAGAATTGACTCAAAAATTCGGTGGGATGATTGTTGAATCTGCAGGTAATTTGAAAACGCTTATTGAAGATGTTCTCAATTATGCAAAATCAGAAATCAACTCTAAGGATACCCATGAAAACGTATCAATTCAATCCGTCATTAA
>JGI12210J13797_10005941_pt1 | contig 25450 bp, 16 predicted proteins | sample ElkSlonscriptome_3_FD_13797 | JGI IMG/M metagenome (IMG submission 13797)
ATCCTCCACGCGCCCCCAACGCCGGGCGCTGTCGCGGGCCGTCTCTGCGGTGCTGTTGTCGGGTGCCATGGTCGCAAGCGCCCAGGCCGGGGCAGATGGATTCAATCTGGCGGATCTCAACGGCGCCAATGGGTTCCGTCTCGACGGTGCGGCAGCCGGTGACAACGCCGGCTCCTCGATCAGTGCCGCTGGCGATGTCAATGGCGATGGCATCGATGACCTGATTGTCGGAGCCGCCGGCGCGGATTCGATCGACGACGATTCCGGCAGCAGCTACGTGGTCTTTGGCAAGCCCACGGGCTTTGACGCCACCGTGGCCCTGTCCGCGCTCGACGGGACGAACGGTTTTCGCCTGGACGGTGCGTCAGCCAGTGACCGCTCCGGCGCTTCTGTCAGTGGCGCTGGCGATGTCAACGGCGATGGCATCGATGATCTTGTCATCGGCGCGACAAACGCCGATTCCAGTGGCCAAAGTACCGGTACCGCCTACGTGGTCTTCGGCAAAACCACCAGCTTCGACGCCGAGGTGGCCCTTTCCGGACTCAACGGGTCCGACGGTTTCCGCCTCGACGGCGCGGCGGCCGGTGACCAAACCGGCAATTCGGTCAGTTCCGCTGGCGATGTCAACGGCGATGGTATTGACGACCTGATCGTTGGCGCACTGCTCGCCAGTCCGAACGGCACCTATTCGGGCAGCAGCTACGTGGTGTTTGGCAAAACCAGTGGCTTTGACGCCACCGTGGCCCTGTCGGGACTCGACGGAACAGACGGCTTCCGCCTGGACGGTGCGTCGGCCGGTGACCTGGCCGGCGCCTCCGTGAGTGCTGCGGGTGATGTCAATGGCGATGGCATCGACGATCTGATCATCGCGGCCATTGGCAACGAGCAGAGCGGGGACAATGCCGGCAGCAGCTATGTGGTGTTCGGAAAAACCACGGCCTTTAGCGCTGCTGTACAGCTGTCCGGGCTCAACGGAGCGGACGGCTTCCGCCTGGGCGGTGCGGCAGCCGGTGACCGATCGGGGTTCTCGGTCAGCGGCGCTGGCGATATCAACGGCGATGGCGTCGATGACCTGATCATCGGAGCCAACAGCGCCTCGCCGAACGGTGACCAATCTGGCAGCACCTTCGTGGTATTCGGCAAGACGACCGGCTTTGACGCGACCGTGCCACTGTCCGGTCTTAACGGCAGCAACGGCTTCCGACTGGACGGTGCGGCGGCCGGTGACGAGTCCGGCTACTCGGTCAGCGCCCTCGGCGATGTCAACGGCGATGGCATCGATGATCTGATCATCGGCGCCCCTGTAACCCTCTCGAACGGGGTCCTTTCAGGCAGCAGCTACGTGGTATTCGGCAAGACCACCGGTTTTGATGCCGTGGTCGATCTGGCAAGCCTCGACGCGGCCAACGGGCTCCGCTTCAACGGAGTCGCATCGTTCGATCTCACCGGTTCTTCGACCAGCGCGGCTGGCGATCTCAATGGCGATGGCGTCGACGACCTGACCATCGGTGCCTCTGGTGCTGACCCCAACGACAGCGCATCAGGCAGCACCTACAACGTGTTCGGCGTTCGCGACCGGCTCTTCAGCGACCGCCTCGACAGCCAGAACATCGCCACCTTCTTCCCGCGCTTGGACCTGCGCCGCAGCTTTCTGGGCAGTGCCGTGCGCTGGGACAACGGCGCGACCTGCAACTGCGACCTCGAGCCGTTCGATTTCAACCTGTTCCGATCCGGCGGCAACCTTGCTTTCTTCTGGCCAAGGTCTACGATCGAAGGCGGGGTCGCCGACGAGTCAGGGAATTACCTCGTGCTCCAGCCCGGGGACACGGTGGGCCCGGGCTCCGATTTCAGCGCGGCGCTGAATCCGGCCAACACCGCCAACTGGCGCGCGGGCGCCGATGGCTACCTGGGCTTTCGCTACGTCGACCCCATCAGCGGCCGGCTGCGCTATGGCTATGCTCGCCTGCGCACGACCGCACCCACGGGCTACCCAGCCGAGCTGGTCGAATTCAGCGTCAACCTGAGCGGCGCGGCGGTGACGATTCCTGCACCGTAGGATCGGTCAGTCTTCTCGGCCAGCCCACCAGCCGTGGAGCCGCAAGCGCACGGTGACGCGGCGGCCTGGGTGCGTTGTCACTCGACTATTCGCATCGATCGCCGGTCCCGACCTTCCCTCGATGCCAGTGACGTGCAGGGCCAGGGTGCCTTCATCAGGTCCTTTCGCGATTTCTTATTGGCGATTTTTTTTAAACGACTGCTTCTTGAGAAAGCGCTCCACCAGAATAATGGCGAAGGGCACCGCACCGGCCGCCAGGATCAGCAGCCAGGTCACCAGTGACCAGCCTTGCTTGTGCGACACAAGCAGGGACAGCGCGCAATAAATTAGAAAGAGCACACCATGGGTCATGCCGAGCGGGTAGACAAATTCGCGGCTGATCAGCCCGAGGGTGACGCTCAGGATGATCAGCAAAGAGACCCCCTCGGCCAGGCTGGCGATTCGAAATAATCCAAGCATGCGTTGATTTTCCAGTTCCAGGGGTGAGAAAGATCTGGCCGACCACCGTGCAACCTCGTGGTGATTGTGTATTGTAGGATCACCCGGTTGCAGACAGGCTGAAAAGATGCCCGAAATCAGGATTCGAACCCTGGGGGACCTGGCCATTGAGCGCGATGGCGAGGCTCTCAAGCTTCCGGCCTCCAGACGCACAAGGGCCCTGTTCGGCTACCTTTTGCTGACCGGCCGCCCGCATCGGCGCGAGCGCCTGTGCGAGCTGCTCTGGGAGATACCCGATGACCCGAGAGGTGCGCTGCGCTGGTCTTTGAGCAAGCTACGCCCCCTCATCAACGAAGAACAGCAGCAACGCCTGAAGGCCGATCGAGAACGCGTTGTACTGGAAAGCGACGACCTGATCATCGACCGCAAAGTGATTTCCGAAAGCCTGGAGAAATCGATTATCGATCTCTCAAGGCTGGAAGAGATGATCGATGCGCTTGGCGCAACGCTGCTCGACGGAACCGATCTTTCCGATCAGCCCGCCTATCAGGCATGGCTGACCGCCGAACGCGCCGCGGTGACCACGCTTCGCGGGCGCGCCCTGCTCCGCTTGGCAACCCACCCCGAGATGACCCCCGATCGGGTCCTTCCCATCGTTCAGGACCTCAGTACGCTCGAACCCTTCAACACCGAGGCGGCGACCCTGCTTGTCACGCGTCTGGATCAGCTCGGACGCCCATCGGAAGCGGCCCGGCTGAAGAACGATTTCATCGAGCGATTTCGCAAGGCCGGCGTCGCCTGGAAACCCGACGCCGTTCCGAAGAGCGACGCAACCGCAGAATTTCCTGCCCCAACTGAGGGCTTGAGTGCCCGCGACCTGCAGCTGCGCCAGAAGGTCCGCTTCTGCAAAGCGACCGATCAGGTCCACATCGCCTATGCCACCGTTGGACAGGGTCCCCCGATCGTCAAGGCGGCCAACTGGCTCAGCCACCTGGAGCTGGACTGGGACGCGCCGATCTGGAGTCCGCTGCTGCGCAATCTGGCCCAGGACCACCAGGTAATCCGCTACGACGAGCGCGGCAATGGTCTTTCGGATTGGGACGTCGAGGCCATTGATTTCGATTCCTTCGTCACTGATCTCGCCACCGTTGCCGACACCGCGGCCCCGGAGCGCTTCGCCCTGCTCGGCATCTCTCAGGGCGCGGCTGTTTCCATCGAATACGCCGCGCAGCACCCAGAACGAGTGACCTGCCTGATCCTGTTCGGCGGCTACCCGGCCGGTTGGAGAATCAACGCCAGCGCGCCGGAAATCGCCGAGCGCGAGGCGATCATGACCCTGACCTCAACCGGCTGGGGCCGCGATAACCCCGCCTACCGTCAGATCTTCTCGTCGACCTTCATGCCCAGTGCAACGCACGAAGAGCTGGACTGGTTCAATGAATTCCAGCGCCAGACCACGTCGCCCGACAATGCGGTTCGCTTCCTGTCGGCTTTTGGTGACATTGATGTCCGCGACCGACTGGGCGAACTGCGCGTCCCCACCCTCGTCATCCACTCGCTGGGCGACCGCCGTATTCCTGCGACCGTCGGGCGCGAACTGGCCGCCAGCATCCCCGATGCAGAGTTCGTCGGTCTCAATAGCGACAACCACCTGCTGCTCGGCCGCGAACCGGCCTCCGAGCACTTCCTCCAGGCCGTCCGGGCTTTCCTGGCCCACCATCAGGCGTAGCCGCCGCTCCCGCTGATTCTCGATTGCCGCAATGAGCAGTGCATTGACAATTTGACGATTTCCACGCTGGCTACCACGCTCGGCACCACGATGGCTGTGCAAACTGCTCCACTCATTTCGCAGGAAGGGCAGGAGGAGATTCGCATGGGGCAGAATGATTGGACTACAACGGGCCTCACGATGGGCATCCTGGCGCTCAGCTGTGCGTTCTCACCGGCCACCCGTGCCGGCGGCGGTGAGGCCCTGTGGATTTCTAACGCTCAGGGGAGCTGGTTCGAGACCGGCAATTGGGTGGACGGGCAGGCCCCACGGGCTGGGCTGGATGCACGATTTGGCGTTTCCGGCTTTGAGGACCCGCTCGACGAGGTGGACATCGACAATGCGGGCAACGGCGTGCAGCAAGACAGCGATGCGCTGATCGTCATTGAGAAGGTGCGCTTTTTCGATTCCAGCGCCGGAGGCGATCCGAGCCTGGCTGACGATGGCCTGGCCTTTGACGTCATGCGTTTCGACGGGCAAGGCGGCGACGCCGTCATTGTCGATGTACCAATCACTGCGCGGTCGCTCCAATCCAGACGCCATGGCGCGATCTTCAACCGCGAGATCACCGCCGCCGAAATCCTCGCCGAGAGCTCGCATCAGGATCAATGGCAAATCAACGGCGGTGCCACCGCGCCCATCGCATTGGTCCGCCTGGACGAAGATCGGGGCCCGGACGGCGATACGATCGACGGTCAGCTCGCCGTGAACACGGACCTCGAGGTCGCACTGGTCGAGCAGGTTTGGGGACGCCTGGTGGTCGGCACCGAGGCCATTCTAATGGTCAGGAATTACATCCACCACGACTACAGCGGCGAACCTGAATTTTCCAACATTAACCCGATCCGGATCGACGGGACGCTGCAAGCCGACGACTTCCGTGTTTTTTCCGTCACCAGCCAGTCCACCACCCTGCTACCGCCCGGGACGCACGGACGCATCGGCCATGCAAGCGCGGAATTCGAGCAGGAATTCATCACCGGCGATGGTTTGCTTGTCGTATTGGGCAGATCCCTGTTCTCTGATCGCTTCGAACCCGCCCCCTCACCTTAACAATTCCCTTACATAATCCAAGGTCAGTTTCGCTAGCCTAACCGGTCCCTAATTCACGTTGTGAGGAAGTTATGAAAATATGGACGATTCTGTTTATCGGTTCAGCTCTGGCGTTAGCCGGTTGCCAATCGGACGAACCCGAAGACCATATGGAAAATGCAGGTCAGGCCATGGAGGAAGCGGCCGAGGAAACCGGCGCGGCGGCTGAAGCCGCCTACGACGAGGCTCACGACGACACCGAACGCGCCATGGACGAGATGGGCGACAGCGCGGAAGAAGCCGGTGACAACATGCGCGACATGGCCGAGGAAGCCGGCGACAACATGCGTGAGATGGGCGAAGAAGCTGGCGAAAACATGCGTGAGATGGGCGAGCAGATCAGCGAAGGCGCACGAGCCGCCTGGCAAGAAGCCGCTGAGGCGACCATTGCGGCTCGCGAGAAGGCGGAAGAGCTGACTGAATCGGGGCTCGACCGCAGCAGCGAAGCTTGGGACAACCTGCGAGAAGAGGCCGCGGAGGCTCGCGAGGAAGCCGAAGAAGCACTGGCCGAAGCGCAGGAGTATGGCGGCGACGCTTGGAACGAGCTTCGTGAGCGCAGCACAAACGCCATGGAGGAAGTACAAGACGCCTGGAACGATCTGACCGAAGGCGACGACGGCGACAACTGATCAGCCGTCATTGACCGAAACACACATTGGCCGCGGCCCCGTGCCGCGGCCGATGTTTCTGGATTCCATACGCTCCCGTCGGAATCGGCTGCAGTCTGCGGCTGGCCGTCGGTGCGCCGACCAAGGCGCACGGCAGCGCAATCCTCGGCGGCGCGCTCTACGCTCACACGGCTGGAAGCAAAAGCTTTTTGCAAGCCTGTGTAAACGACCACCGGCAAAAGCCGATGGTTTTCGGTTATGGCTAAAAGCGGGATCGATAGCATCCGTCGCCTGAAGACGAGGGATTTACGGATCTCCTATCGGGGCTTGAATGGGTGGTCCACCAATTTCCCTGCCCCAGAGCACGGCCTTTCAGAAATTCCACTGAGGGAGGCTCTTAATCACTCTGCACGGGCGCGACAGCGCAGGCGAGAACGCCAGGGCGGTTTGCCGGCAAGGCATGAAGCCCTTAAGTGGCGCCGCAGCACACGTCTTTGCGGGATCAGCGCCTTTTCGGACTGAAACGCGCTCCGCGCAGAGATGTTTAGAGGCTCCCTACCCAAATTCGACGATGCGGAAGGGTCGTGTGCACCGGCCATTCATTCTGTTCCATGCGCGCTTCTTCGAAAGCAACGGCAGGAAATGTGATGCATTTCACACCGTCGACCCTCATCAAGGCCGTCAAGCCGTTAGTATGGTGAGTCGACCAAGGGGTTTGCACGATCGATTCGCTTTCAAATTGAGAGGAAGTTATGCATAGATCGATGAACATTCTTTGGAGTCTGACGCTGGTTGCCCTGCTGGCCGCCTGTGCATCGGGCCCACCGGTACCGACCGATCAAATGGCCGTCGCTCGCAATGCGATCGACTATGCCGTGGAGATGGGCGCTCGCGATCACGCGTCCGAGGAACTTGAGCAGGCGCGGGCTCACCTGGCTGAAGCCGAGCGTGCGATTGAGCTGGAACAGAACGGCGTGGCTCGAGAGCTGGCGATGGAGGCTGAAAAAATTGCTCGTCTGGCCGACTTGAAAGCGCGCTCAGCGCGCAGCAGACGGCAGGTCCAGGAACTCGAGGACACCGTTGAGGCGCTGAGCGAAGAACTTGCCGGCGAATCAGGAGGTGTCCAATGAGAACTCTGGACTGGAAAAAGCTCACCACGATTGCCGCCTTCGCCATCTTTCTGAGCGCCTGCGCCACCACGCCACTCGATTTGCCCGAACTGGACCGCGCCGAAGCCGCCGTCGATGGGCTGGTCGCCGATGCGAGCGTTCGGCAGTACGCCCCGGCCGAGCTGCGCGAAGCCGAATCGCTGCTGGAGCGGGCACTCGATCGTCGCAGCGACGGTGCCGAACGCGCTGAACTCCTGCACCTGGCCCAGCTGACGCGCACGCAGGTCGATATTGCTCGCGAGACCGCCGAGCTGAATCGATTAGAAGCACGCGTCGATGAGCTTGGATCACGTCGCGAACTGCTGCGGGCCGAGGCACGCGCTGCCCGGGCCGAGCGAGAGGCTCAGCGGGTCGCCGCAGAGCGTTTGCGCGCTGAAGCCCAAGCTGCTCAGGCGCAGGCCGATAGCCGCGCAGAGCGGGCCCGTCGGGAGCAAGCCGAGCGCGCAGCACAGGCGGCTGAAATGGAACGTCGAGAAGAGACCCAGCGACGGGAAATGGCGATGCGTGAGGCCGAAAACGAACGCCAGCAGCGGATGGCCGCGGAGCAGCGCGCCGCAGAAATGGCGGCTGAGGCGGAGCGCATGCGCGAAGAAGCCGCCCGGCTCCAGGAACAGATTGCCGAACTGGAGGCCAGGCCCACCGACCGTGGGCTGGTGCTGACGCTGGGCAGTGATGTGCTGTTCGGGCTCGACGAGTACGAACTGCGGGAGGGTGCGGAGCGCACGATCGGCCGGATTGCCGAATTCCTCAGCGAGTATGAAGATCGCCAGGTGCTGGTCGAGGGCTTTACCGATTCGACCGGCGCGCGTGATTACAATCGCCAGCTCTCGGAACGACGTGCGCAATCGGTCAGAGATGCCCTGGTCGAGCGCGGCGTCGATGCTTCGCGCATCAGCACTCAGGGCTACGGACTCGATTTTCCAGTGGCGACCAACGACACCCAGGCCGGGCGTCAGCTCAACCGCAGAGTGGAAGTGATCATCTCTGAAGATGAGCAGGACGTTCCAGCGCGGGAGGAGTAGGCCGTCCCGAGCCATCGGGCTCAACGACAGTAAGCCCCTACCGGAGCCCGGCCTCGCGCAACAGCAAGGCCGGGCTTTTCATTGGAGCGTGGCTCAGGGCCAGAGTCTGATTGCACCCCGGCCTGCACTCAGCGTCGACCGAAAGGTTCAGCGCAACAGCAGAATCGGAATATGGCAGTTGCGCAGGATAGTCGTGGTGGTGCTGCCGACGATCAGGTGGCGGATGCGCGAGTGGCCGTAAGCGCCCATCACCAGCAGGCCCAGGTCGAGCCCCTCGACATGGGCGGCAATGACACGCTCGGCCTCTCCCGGTTCGATGTGTACCTGCGGCTCAAACCCGGCCGCTTTCAGGTGCTGGATCGCCCAGTCCAGACCCGCGGGTGACTCGGAGGATTTCCCGGCCACGACCAGGTGGCATGGCAGGCCCTTGAGCAGCGGACTCATGGCGACCATTTCAACGCACTTGCGGGTCGTGGCGCTGCCGTCGAAGGCAATACCAAAAGTAGCGACCGGCTGAAACGCCCGCGAGGTCACCAGTGTCGGGCGGTGGACCGAGCGCACCACGCGCTCCAGGTTGGCGCCGAGGTGGCCGCTGTTGATAGCCGCCGACTCGCCCCGCTTGCCGACCACGAACAGACGAACCTCCTCCTCGAGATCGGTCAGAGCTTGGGCCAGCGGACCGTGGCGCTGCTGCGATTTCGGGTTGAGCGCGCCGACGGCTTCGGCCCGAGCGCAGGCCTGCTCCAGCATTGCCCGCCCCTGCTTCATCGCGAGACGATTCTGCCGAGCTTCGAGCTCGACGAGCTCATCGAGCAGATGACTGCCGGCATCCATGCCGATGCTGCCGCTGTAGTCGCCGGAAGCGCGTCGGTTGGTCTTGTCATCCAGCACGTGCAGGCAGACCAGATCAGCGGCCAGTCGTTGCGAGGCCCAGGCGGCGTAGTCGGTGACCGCATGGCTGTAGACCGACACGTCCAGGCAGGCCATGACCTTGCCGTCGACGGGGATTTCATAGCTCGCATTCTTCATCGTCGATTCTCCTCAATGACCCAGCAGCTTGTCGGCGTCGGGTTTGTCGGCCACGCCCAAGCGGTCGACCAGCGTTCGGCTGGCCGCGTCCATGCCGATGATCTCGACCTTCACGCCCTCACGGCGAAACTTCAGGATGACCCGATCCAGGGCACCGACCGCGCTCAGATCCCAGAAATGAGCGTCACTGACGTCGATGCGCACGTTTTCGACCACTTCACGAAAGTCGTACTCCGCGAGGAATCGATCCGCTGAAGCAAAGAAGACCTGTCCGGTGACGGTGTAGGTCCGTGTGGATCCACCCTCGTCAAGCCGGCTTTCCACGATCAGTACCTGGCCGACCTTGCGGGCAAATCCCAGGGCTGACAGCAGCACCCCGGTCAACACGCCCTTGGCCAGGTCGTGGGTGGCCACTGTGACCACCACGGTCCCGATCATCACTAGGCTGGAGGTCTTCGGGTGGATCTTCAGATTGCTGATCGACTGCCAGCTGAAGGTGCCGATCGAGACCATAATCATCACCGCCACCAGTGCTGCCATCGGGATACGACCGACCCAGTCGTCCAGAAAGACCACCATCAGCAGCAGGAATACGCCGGCCAGCAGCGCCGAGAGTCGGCCACGCCCACCAGACTTGATGTTGATCACCGATTGGCCGATCATCGCACACCCCGCCATGCCACCGAAGCAACCGGAAACGATGTTGGCCATGCCCTGCCCCCGCGCCTCGCGATGCTTGTCGCTCGGCGTGTCGGTCAGTTCATCAACGATCTGGGCGGTCAGGAAAGACTCCAGCAATCCGACCGTCATCAGCGTCAGCGAGACCGGGAAGATGATCATCAGGGTCTCCAGATTCAATGGAATGTCGGGGAGTAAGAACACCGGCAGTGCATCAGGCAACTCACCCTTGTCGCCCACGGTCGGCACCTCGATCCCCAGTCCCACGCAAAGCGCGGTGAGTAGAACGATCGCGACCAGCGGCGATGGCACGGCGCGGGTCAGGCGGGGCAGCCCGTAGATGATCACAAGGCCCGCGATGACCATCGGGTAGACCATGACCGGCACGTTGATCAGTTCCGGCAGCTGGGCCACGAAGATCAGAATCGCCAGCGCGTTGACGAAGCCGGTGACCACCGAGCGGGACACGAAGCGCATCAACTCGGCCAGGCGCAGGTAGCCGGCGGCAATTTGCAGCACGCCGGTCAGAACGGTGGCGGCCAGCAGGTACTGCAGCCCGTGATCGCGGACCAGCGTGACCATCAGCAGTGCCATTGCGCCAGTGGCCGCCGAAATCATCCCGGGCCGGCCGCCGGCAAAGGCGATGACCACGGCAATGCAGAAGGAGGCATACAGCCCCACTTTCGGGTCAACGCCGGCGATCAGCGAAAACGCGATCGCTTCGGGGATCAGCGCCATGGCCACCACCAGCCCGGACAGCGTGTCACCGCGAAGGCTGGAGAACCAGTCGCGCCGAATTTTGTGCAGAAACACCATAAAAGGGCCTTGGCCAATGCGGCGCGAAGGCCTGCAATCGCTTGGTTGATCGAGTATCGAGTCCGGAACCGCTGCACCAGGAGCCGGCAAGCGGCCGTTCAGGACGAGGGCGAACGTAGCCGGCCATTGTAGCCGGTTTGGGGCAGCTCGATCATTGCAGTCGAATCAGTGGTACGACTGCGCGCCCGGCTAGCAACCGGGCCCGCCCCTGTCGTGTTTGTCGTTCTAAGGAACGTCGTCGTCCAAGCGGGGGGTCTCAAAGTCGAACCGCTCTCCGGCTTCCCATGCGTTGCGGTCATTTCCCCTGTTCGGAATACCGCCCTTCTCCTTCAACATGCGCGCCAGGTGCATGCAGTTCCACGTCATGATCGTGGTGTTTCTCTGCGTGAACTCATTGCCGAAGCCAACGCGTGTTCCGTCCTCCATTTCGTCCCCATAGGAGGGACCAGGGCCCGCTTCACCGATCCATCCGCAGTCTGCCTGGGGTGGCAGGGTGTAGCCCAGGTGATTGAGCGCAAACCCGATGGTCATGGCGGTGTGCTTGATGCCGTCTTCGTTGCCGGTGATGACGCAGCCTCCGACCTTACCGTAGAACACCGATTGCCCTCGGTCGTTCAGTTGCCCGGACATGGCATAGAGTCGCTCGATCAAAATGCGGCAAACGGAGCTCTCCTCACCCAACCAGAGCGGCGTTCCAATCACGAGAATGTCGGCGGCCTCGACCCGGCCCCAGATTCTCGGCCAGTCGTCGGCGGACCAGCCGTGCTCCCGCATGTCCGGATAAACGCCCGGGGGACAGTCGTGCTCGGCCAGATGAAGATGGTCAACCGCGACACCGTTCTTCGCCATGATTGACGAGGACGCCTCCAGAAGCAGTCGCGTGTGACTGCCCTGCTTTTTCTTCTTCAGGGAGGTGTTGATAAACAAGGCCGTTATGTCATCGAATGTTTTCATCGATCCGCTCCACAAGCTGAAGTTGTTTAACCATACTGTAAGCACTCCTTTCAGCGGCGTGATTCATCCGAACGAAGCGCGCTCTCTGGTCTTTGCGTTGCGCCGATGGAGGCTTCCTGTCAAAATTTTCAGCCTTTGAAATCACTCTATTCAGGCCTGCGCGATGGTCTGTTTTCCATAGGTCCACCGCCGCTAGACCCATTCCATCGGCCCGTATCGATAGCGCGTCAACCACCACCGGCTCAGCAACACCTGCAGCAGAAAAACTGGAATCACCACCACCTATGTCAGCTTCCAGCGCGGCGACGGTACCTTTGGGTCCGGGTTCCGTTTGGACTATCCCATCAACACTGAAGACCACGATGACCAGCAGCCGAACCTCAGTCCGGATGGTCGCGAAATCGTCTTCTCATCGAATCGCCCCAGCTCTTCCGGCGACGACACCGGCTTCGATATCTATTACGGCAAAAGCAGGGCCTTTTTCCTCTTCTGGCGTCATGCGACCAACCTGAGCGAAACGGTGCCGTTTGCAGACACGCTTGCTGCGGATGAAACCAGACCCGCCCTTTCCTGGGACGGCAAACGCCTCTATTACGGGAGCGGCGGCGTGTGGATCAGCGAGCGCTGAGACCCCGCCAGCATTGGGCGATCGGTCGGATCAGGCTATTGGCGTGAAGGGGGGGTCCCCTGCCAGGTCTGTCTGCGCCGAGCGCCAACCCGGCCGAACGTAAGCTGCGTCTGCGCAACGCTCTAAGAATCAACTGACCCAAAGTCGACTGTGCGCCGCATCGCACTGGGTGTGGCAATTGCGGAGCTGGGCACACGGATGGGCCCAGAAAGCGCGATTCTTCAACCGCGGAAATGACCATTCTCATCGGTATTGAACTCGCATAAGCTTGCCCATCCCAAAGAAGGTTTCGCCACACGCTTTGCGTACTAGCTAGCAAGATCGTTCAATCAAACTCAAAATCGCCATGCTTTCTTCCGACCAATTCCAGCGACTCGAACAACTGTTTCACGAACTCGAGGGCCTGAGCGCAGACCAGCGCGACCGCCGGTTGCGCGAGTTGTCAAACTCCGAGCCTGAACTCTACCCGGCGCTTCTACGCCTGCTCGGCGACTCGACTCGGCTCGACAAGGGCGAGCGCCAGATCGACGAACTGATTGACGTGGCCGGTCAGATCACCGCCGAGACTCACGGAGATCCTGAGGAGATCGGGCCCTATCGTCTGGAGAAAATCCTTGGCGAAGGCGGCATGGGACGGGTCTATCTTGCCGAGCAATCCACGCCGGTCCGACGCCGCGTGGCCCTGAAGCTGACCCGACGCGGACTCGATAGCGCCGACGCCGTGGCCCGTTTTCGCGCCGAACGCCAGGCGCTGGCTGTGCTCGAGCATCCCAACATCGCCCGTGTTTTCGACGCCGGCTCCACCGAAAACGGCCGGCCCTGGTTTGCCATGGAGTACATCGACGGCGTGCCAATCAACCGCTGGGCCGCCTCGCAAGCCCTGACGATGCGCCAACGCATCGAACTGCTGCTGCCGATATGTGAAGCGGTCCAGCACGCCCACGCCAAGGGGCTGGTTCACCGTGACCTGAAGCCCTCCAATATCCTGGTGGTCGACAACGGTGGCGTCGGCCGACCCATGGTCATCGACTTCGGAATCGCCCGGATTGCTGATCTGAGCCTGGACGAACGCACCCAGGCCACCCGCTTCGGTGAGCTGGTGGGCACGCCGGAGTACATGAGCCCCGAACAGGCCTCGCTGGGTGAGATCGACATCGACACGCGCTCGGACATCTACTCGCTGGGCCTGGTGCTCTACGAACTGCTGGTCGGCGAGCTCCCCGTAACCGGCGCACAGCTCCGCCAGCTTGGCTTCCAGGCCATGTGCGAGGCGATTCGCGACGGCGACACCCCGCGCCCGAGCCAGGCGATTCCCAGGGCCGCTGACAGCGCCACCCTGACCTGGCGTTCTCGCCTGAAGGGCGATCTGGATTCGGTGCTGCTGAAGGCGCTGGCCAAGGATCGCGACCAGCGCTACGGCACCGCCACTGCCTTTGCCGAAGACCTGCGCCGCTACCTGGCCAATGAGCCGGTGCTGGCCCAGCCGCCTTCGCTGCGCTACCGGGCCGGCAAATTCGTCCGGCGAAATCGCACGCTGGTCGGTGCCAGCTCCATCGTTGCCCTGGCGCTGGTGGCTGCCACCGCCATCTCGGCGGTCGGATTGATTCAGGCTCGGCAAGCCGAAGAGCGCGCACAGCTCGCCGCCGAACAAGCGCGCCAGGAAGCCGAACGGGCGACCGCGGCCCAGCTGGAAGCCGAGGGACAGTACGAGCTTTCCAATGCGTTTCTGCTCGGACAGCGCGTGTATTCCGATCTACTGCTTGAGCAATTTGCCGGAGAAGACGGGGGGCAGCGCCTGACCGAGACGCTGATGGAGCGCTGGCGCGAACAGCACGCGAATTGGCAGGAGAGCGAGGACAGCGCCAGCGCGTTGAGCCTGGCCCTCGGGCGCAACTTCTACTTCCGGCGCGACTACCAGACAGCCCATGAGATCTTCGAGGGCTGGCTCGAAGCGGGCTATGGTTCAGAAGCGATGCGTGCGGCCGGCCGCGAGCTCTACGCCTCGAGCCTGTTCGACGCAGGCGATCGGGACAAGGCCTTGCCAATGTTGCGCGAGGTGCTTGAAGACATGGAGACCGGTATCCGGCGCTCCGCCGTGGACCGCTTCAATGTCGCCCTGCGGATCGCCCGGCAAAGCCGAGCGGCGGACGACCTGGAGCGGGCCGAGCAGCTCTATGCTCAGCGCGAGCTTGAGTTCGGCGTGACCAGTCCGAATGCCGCTCAGCGCATCGAAAACCTGGCCGGGTTGATGCAGATTCGCCGCATGCAGGGTGATCTGACCGGGAGCGCGGCGGTCCTCGAAGACATGCTTCAGGTCTACGTCGACCATCCTGACTTCAGCTTTGGTCGCAACATCGTGCACGCGCGCCTGGCCGAGATTTGGCTCTTCGGCCAGGAGCGTGCGGGGGACGCCGAGCAGCTGGCTCGCAGGGTCATCACCGACGATGTCGAGCTTCTGGGTGAGAATCTCATCACCGCGCGCGGCAGCTACTTGCTGGCTCGCGCCCTGCTCCATCAAGATCAGCTGGTTGCAGCACGGCAGGCACTGGACGCGGCTGCCGTGATTCATCTGAGACATTCGGACTCGGAGGCACTTCCCCCTGAATACCGCTTGACCGACCTTCTGCTGGCCCTCGCCGAGGGCGCACATTCTGCCGCTGACGCGCATCTGGCCGGTCTGCTTGAATACGCGGCCGGCCTGCCACCTGAGTCTCCCTGGCAAGAAACAATCCGGCTTGCCCAGCTCTATCACCAGTCGCAGACGGACCCGGCAGCGCTACCCGACCTGCAAAAACGCCTTCCAACGCAGCCTTCCATCGATGTCGAGACCATCTACCTGCAACACCGTCTGAAAGACCACCTGGAAAGCACCGACACCAGCCAATAAGAAACCCCTTCACCCTCTTGCGTAATTCCTGAAACCTGAACCTTACGCCTTGCTCGTTCCTCTCTGATCTCCACCCTAAAAGGACCCCCTCACACCGTTGGCGCTAAAATCAGGAAGTTCAAGAACTCTTCAGGGCGATCATGAAACGATTTTTGTGGGGCGCAGCCATTCTGGCCGTGGTGCTCGCTGGCCTCTTCGGGCTGCGCTACTTTCAGCTCCAGTCTCAGCAGAAAGCCATGTCACAGGCACCCCCGCCTGCGTCAGTCGAAGCTTACACCACGACCACGGAGCGATGGCAGGGCACCCTGGATGCGATCGGCGAGCTCAGAGCAGTCAACGGTATCCGTATCGCCAACGAGATCGCAGGCGTGGTCGATTCCATCGAATTCGAGTCGGGGCAGCGCGTAGAACAAGGTGACTTACTGATTCACCTCGACGATGAAACCGATCGGGCCGCGCTGGAGACTCGCCTTGCGGACTCTCGTCTGGCTCAGCAGCAGTTCAACCGTTTTGCCGATCTGATTGGCCAGAGCGCCGTTTCACAGTCCGACTACGATGAAGCACAAGCCAATTACGAAGCCGCCCAAGCTCGAGTGAACGAGCAGCGCGCCCTGCTGGCGAAGAAATCGATTCGCGCTCCATTTGCCGGCACGCTGGGTCTTCGCCAGGTCGATCTTGGCGAGTTCATCCCCGTCGGCACACCCATCGTCGAGGTCAATACGCTGGACCCGATACAGCTTGACTTCACGATCGGTGAACGCAACCTGCCGCTGATCGGAATGGGCGATCCGGTCGAGATCACCGTGGCCGCTTTCCCGGACCAAACCTTCCGAGGATCGGTGCTGGCGATCGAGTCATCGGTGCGGGCCACCACTCGTACCGTTCAGGTGCGTGCGCAGCTGCCCAATCCCGACCGCATTCTGCGTCCCGGCATGTTTGCTAATGTCACCTTGTTCCGCAATACATCGCGCACCGCCATCACCGTGCCGCGGACCGCAATTTCCTACAACACCTACGGGGATTTCGTTTTTCTGATCAGCGAGTCGGACGGGCAAGCGACCGTCGAGCGCGTCCAGGTCGATACGGGCGATGTCCGAGAAGGCCATGTTGAAATCACCGATGGCCTGACCGAGGGACAGCGCATCGTCGCCAATGGTCTGAATCGATTACGTAGTGGTCAACCGGTGAAAGTAGAGGATTCGACTGGAACCGAAAGCGCGGCCGCGGAGGCTCGCTGATGCGCTTTACCGATCTGTTCGTTGAGCGGCCGGTGCTGTCGACAGTCGTCAGTCTGCTGATTCTTCTCCTTGGAGTGCGCGCGGCGCTTGAACTCGAAGTACGACAGTATCCGAAGCTTGAAAGCACCACCGTCACCGTGGCCACTGCCTATCCCGGTGCCGACTCCGAGTTGGTCAAAGGCTTCATCACAACGCCTTTGCAGCAGGCAATCGCAGAATCGGAAGGGATCGACTACCTCGCCTCCACCAGCTCTCAGGGCGTGTCGACGATCGAAGCGCGCATGGTGCTCAATTACAACGCCAACGATGCACTGGCTGAAATTCAGTCCAAGGTGGCCAGCCAGCGAAATGTCCTGCCGCAGGCCGCCCGTGATCCGGTGATCACCTCGACCACGGGCGAATCCACGGCCCTGATGTACATCGCTTTTTTCAGTGAATCCATTCCCGTCCCGGAAATCACCGACTACCTGGCTCGTGAAGTCCAGCCGCGGCTGCAAGCCCTGCAGGGCGTTGGCAAGGCCGAGCTGCTCGGTCGGCGATTTGCCCAGCGCATTTGGATCGACCCGCAGCGCCTGGCCGCCATCGACCTGACCGCACGTGAGCTGGTTGAAGTTCTGCTGGCCAACAACTACCAGGCCGGCATCGGCAACACGCGTGACGATCGAGTCCAGATCGACTTGTCAACCAACACCGATGTGTCCGACCCGGAGCAGTTTGAGCGCCTGGTAATCAAGCAGGTCGGCGGAAGCATCGTTCGGCTGGGCGATATAGCGCGCACCGAGCTGGGTTCCCAGACTTACGATTCCATCGCCCTCTACAAAGGCCAACCTTCGACCTACGTTGCCATCGAACTGGCCCCGGGCGCCAACCCGCTGGAAGTTGCACAGCGCGTCCGTGACACGCTGCCCGACATTTCCGATCAGCTGCCTGACGGCCTGTCTGTGGAATTGCCCTACGACGCCTCGGAGTTCATTGATCGCTCCATCGACGAGGTCATCAAGACCCTCATTGAGGCAGTGCTGATCGTACTGGTCGTTGTTTTTCTATCGCTTGGCTCGATTCGCGCGGCGCTGGTGCCCTCGCTCGCCGTCCCGCTGTCCTTGATCGGCGGCGCGATGATCATGCTGTTGTTCGGATTTTCCCTGAACTTGCTGACCCTGCTCGCGCTTGTGCTCGCCATTGGGCTCGTTGTCGACGATGCGATCATCATCGTCGAGAATGTCCATCGCCATATCGAGGATGGTAAAAGCCCGTCCGAGGCCGCCCTGGTCGGCGCACGCGAAATGGCCACTCCGATCATCGCCATGACCCTCACCCTGGTCGCGGTCTACGCGCCCATCGGCTTCATGGGCGGTCTTGTGGGGGCCCTGTTCACTGAATTTGCCTTTACCCTGGCCGGTGCGGTGCTGGTCTCGGGCGTGGTCGCGCTAACCTTCTCACCGATGCTTTCGGGCAAGGTGCTCAAACCTCAGGGCACACCGTCCCGCTTTGAGAGGGGCGTCGAAAATACCTTTCAGGGCCTTGCATCGAAATACAAGAAAGCGCTGGGTTGGACGCTGAAATCAACCGCGACCGTGGCCGTGCTGTCGGCCATTCTTCTGGTCTCGATCTACGGCATGTTCACGCTCAGCCAAAACGAGCTGGCCCCGAACGAAGACCAGGGCATTCTGCTCTATTCCGGGACGGCGCCACAGACGGCGACGCTGGACTACATGGAGGTCTACGCGGATCAGCTCCAGACCCGCTTCGAGAATCTGCCCGGCTATGAGGAGAGCTTCATGCTGCTCGGCCTGCAGTCGCCGAATACGGTCTTCGGTGGGTTCAAGCTCAAGCCCTGGGACGAGCGCGAAGTCTCACAGTTCGAAGTCGAGCCACAGATGCAAGCGGCCGTCTCGGAGGTGACCGGCCTGCGCACCTCGGTCTTCAGCCGGCCGGCGATCCCTGGCGCTGGCGACGGTCTGCCGATGCAGTTTGTCATCACGACCGCCAGGCCTTTCGATCAGCTGATCGAAGTGGCTGACGACATGCTGGGCGCGGCGTTCGAGAGCGGTCTGTTTCTGTTCGTGCAGAAATCGATCGACTTCGATCGGCCAATGACCCGTGTCATCGTCGACCGTGATCGGGTGGCAGACCTGGGGCTGTCGATGGCGGATGTGGGTCGCGAACTCTCGAGTCTGCTCGGCGGCGGCTACATCAATCGATTCAACATGCAGGGCCGCTCCTACGAAGTAATCCCGCAGGTCGAGCGCATGGCGCGAGCGACCGAAGAGGATCTGGCCCAGTACTACATCCGCGCCGACTCCGGCGAGCTGGTGCCGCTGGGAACGGTGGTCAGCTTCGAGCCGGTGGTCGAACCATCGCAGCGCACCCAGTTCAACCAGCTCAATTCCGTAGCCCTTGAGGGTGTTCTGACCCCCGGCGTGGCGATCGGGGACGCCGTGACCTTCCTTGAGGGCGAGGCCGAACAGCGCTTTCCCAATGGATTCAGCTATGACTACAGGGGTCAGTCGCGACAGTTCAAGCAGCAGGGCAGCGCCCTGGTCGTGACTTTTTTCCTGTCCTTGATGGTGATCTATCTGGTTCTCGCCGCGCAGTTCGAAAGCTGGCGCGATCCTCTGATTATTCTGGTCTCTGTTCCTTTGAGCATTGCCGGTGCAATGAGCTTCATCATGCTCGGTTTTGCCAGCATGAACATCTACACCCAGGTTGGACTCATCACCCTGATCGGCGTGGTCTCGAAAAACGGCATCCTGATTGTCGAATTCGCCAATCAGCTGCAGATCGACAAGGGCCTGAGCAAGCTCGAAGCCGTGCTTGAAGCCTCCTCGATCCGCCTGCGGCCGATCCTGATGACCTCGGCCGCCTTGATCGTTGCCATGATCCCGCTGCTGATCGCCACCGGCCCTGGTGCGGAAAGTCGCTTTGCCATCGGGCTGACCATCGCCACCGGCCTTGGTATCGGCACCGTGCTAACCCTGTTTGTCCTGCCGGCCTTCTATCTGCTGATCGGTCGGGATCATACGCAGCGCAGAAACAGTGCCTGATTGGCCAGGGTTGCCCCGACGGGGCGGCTCGCTGCCGGCTCTTACCGGGGTTTCGGCCGGTCACCATTCTTAAACGTAATGTCCGATATCAATTCCTCAGCCCCAGGCCTGATCGCTCAGTTCGGTCCGCTGCTGACCTACGGTCGGCGCGCGCTGGCGCTGGTCTGGGCCACGAGCAGATTACTGACCATTGCCCTGGCCGGACTGACGCTGGTCGCCGGGCTACTGCCCGCCGGCATTGCCTGGGTCGGCAAGCTGCTGGTCGACAGCGTGGTGCTGGCCATCGAGCTTGGAGTGATGACCGATGAAATCTGGCTGTGGCTGGGGCTTGAAGCCGTGCTGGTCGCGGCCATGGCCGCTACGCAGACTGGCCTGAACATCGCCAACAACCTGCTGCGCGCCCAACTCGGGCAGCGCGTTAACGTCATGATCCTGGAGAAGGCCCAGACCCTTGAGCTGGCGCAGCTGGAGGACGCCGAGTTCTATGATCGCCTGACCCGAGCCCGTCGTGAAGCCTCCTCGAGGCCGCTTGCACTGGTGCAGAAAACTTTCGGCGTGATCCAGAACGGCATTGCGATCCTAAGTTTTAGCGGTCTGTTGCTGGCCTTCTCGCCCTGGGCAGTACTACTGCTGGTCCTCGGTGGTCTGCCGGCGTTTTTCGTCGAGGCAAAGTTCGCGGGGCAGGCCTTCCGTCTGTTTCGCTGGCGCTCGCCTGAGACCCGCGAAATGATGTACCTGGAATCGGTGCTGGCGCGCGAGGACTACACCAAGGAGGTCAAGCTCTACGACCTGGCACCAACGCTGCTGGATCGCTACCGGTCGATCTTTCGCAAGCTGTTCAAGGAAGACCGGGCACTGACTATCCGCCGAGGCTGGTGGGCCTTCGGCCTGGGGCTGCTCGGCACAGCAGCTCTTTACGGTGCCTTCGCCTGGGTCGTGCTGGCCACCGTTGCTGGCCAGCTCTCCTTGGGTGAAATGACAATGTACATGATGGTCTTCAAGCAGGGCCAGTCGGCGGTCAGCGCCAGCCTGACCTCGATCAATGGCATGTATGAAGACCATCTCTACCTGTCCAGCCTGTACGAGTTTCTCGAGATGCCAACCTCGCCGCGGCGCGGCGATGCCACTGGCGGCGCGCAGCCCGGAACCGGAATGAAAATTCGGGATTTGAGCTTCACCTATCCCGGCACCGGCCGCCCGGCGCTCAGCGGTATCAACCTGGAGCTCAAGCCTGGTACCAGCCTGGCGCTGGTCGGCGAGAACGGCTCGGGCAAAACCACCCTGACCAAACTGATGGCCGGGCTCTACGAGATTGATCAAGGCGATATCCTCTTTGACGGCACCTCACTCAAGAACTGGGGTCCACGCGCCCTGCAGGACCGGATCGGCGTAATCTTCCAGGACTTTGCCCGCTACCAATGGTTGGTCGGCCATAATATTGGCGCCGGTGATATCCGGGGCTTCGACGATCCGGCCCAGTGGCGGGCCGCGGCCATCAAGGGCCTGGCCGATAGCTTCATCGGCGAGCTGCCGGACGGTTACCAGACCCAGCTGGGCCGCTGGTTCAAGGACGGCCGCGAGCTGTCCGGTGGCCAATGGCAAAAGATCGCCCTGGCTCGGGCTTTCATGCGCAAGCGCGCCGATATCCTGATCCTGGACGAACCGACATCGGCGATGGACGCCAAGGCCGAGGCAGAGGTCTTTGATCACCTCCAGGCGACGGCGAAAGCGCAAATACTCGTGCTGATTTCGCACCGCTTCTCAACCGTGCGGCGCGCCGATCGCATCGCTGTCATGGAGGGTGGGCGGATTATCGAGTACGGCACCCACGATGAACTCATGGCGCTCGCAGGACGCTACTCGCAGCTGTTTACCCTGCAGGCCGAGGCCTATCGCTAGCTTGTCAATCCCGCGCTGATGCGATGCCGTACCAGAACCAGAGCTGCGCGCCGAGTACTCGGCTCAAGGTTGTGTCGTATCGCTCTCATCCCGTATACTCCAACGTGGCAATAGCCTCACTCCAGCCTCGTATCTAGCGACCTAACGACCGTTCCAATGTGAGCTCATATAACGCTTGATCGACTCTGAGTTCTCATCATGATTTACGCACTCCGTTGTTTCGCTGAACAACGACTAATTTTCCCGGTGACCTCGTGAACCAAAAAGAAAATTCTCTTAAGAACATATTTCTCAGAAACCAACCATTCGCCATCTCTCTCGGGCTCGCCCTCGCACTGTCAGCTCCCGTTCTCTCTTCCACAGACTCGACCGATTCATCCGAAGCGATAACAGTCAGTGAAGAGGCATCCCGATCAGCCGCACCGCCAGAACGCTCGACAGTTCTTCAGGATGTTTCGGTTTACGCAAGGAAACGAGACGAGCCATCACAGCGCGTTCCGATTGCGCTTGACGTGATCGATTCCGAGGCTATTTTCGAACGCGGCATCTATGATCTGGAAGATATCACCCGACAGAGTTCGAGCATTTTTCTTGAAAAGGGCTCGGTCCCGCAGGACCTGAAGCTTTCGATTCGCGGGATCACTCCGACCCGCGGCCGCCCCAGCATGGCGATCCTGCTCGACGGTGTCGACATCACGACAGAAGCAATGATCACCTCTGGTGGGTCACTGCTGATCGATCCGATGTTGTTCGACATCGAGCGGGTCGAGATCATCAAGGGACCGCAGAATGCGCTCTACGGGCGCTCGGCTTTTGCCGGGGCGATCAGCTACACCACCCGCGATCCGGGAGATCGTTTCTCCGCTGCACTCGAAACCGATCTTGGGGAGTACGGCCAGCGAAGGCTTCTCGGGCGAGTCTCCGGACCGATCCTGCAAGATCAGCTCAGCGGGAGTCTGAGCGTAGCGACCTGGAGTCACGACGGGTTCTACGACAGCCCCATCACCGGCGCCGATCTTGGCGGGCGCAACGGCAGCGCCGTCGCCGGAACGGTCCGTTGGACCCCGGGAGACGACTGGACGGTGCAGACGCGTTTGACCTATGAGGACTCGGAATACGACGTCACGCCTCAGATTCATCCTGAACCGAACGCGAATTTCACCTTGCCGACCAACGCGCTGGGGCCCGTGGTCGATCCGGGTGTGACCCGCATCCGTGGAATCCGAGGCACGCCCGCTGACTGGAACGAGTCACAGATCGGGAACAGCAGCAACCCCAGAACGCCGGGCCAGGATTATCCGGGAACGGACAAGGAAGTCCTCAGAGCGACTCTCAACATCACTCGGGAATTCGATGCAACAGGTCTTGGGCCGGCGAAATTCGTCTCCCTGAGCCACGTCGCCTCCGCCGACAGCCTGCAGTTTCAAGACTTCAATACCTATGGGGATGCGGGCAGCATTCCGGCTTACGGGGAAATCTGGATCGACAACGACACGGAGCTTTTCAGTCAGGATTTTCGATTGCAGTCCGCTGACGACCAGCCGTTGACCTGGACGGTCGGGGCGGAATACTGGGAGGAACATCGCGATGTCCTCAACGGCGGTGTGACCTGCCTGACCTATGCACCACCGTTCGTTCCGGCAGAAGGGGCATTGCCCTGCGGGCCCATCGTGGCTGCTGTCGGTACAACGCTACCGCGCAATGCCGACCTATGGACCCGTGACATTGAACATTGGTCGGCCTATGGAATCGTCGCCTGGGATATCAACCCGCAATGGAATGCGTCCTTTGAAGGACGCTACGTTGATGAGGATTTAAAAGCGGGCGGACCTGATCTCGACAATTCAATCGTCTCGCCGCTGCCATTTCTCGGCGGTGCCAGTGCTCCGGCGCCCGCCGGCCTGACCACCGCGAATCAGAGCGACAGCTATTTCGTTCCGAAAGCGACGCTTCGGTATACACCCAATGAGCGATCAATGAGTTATTTCTCCGTCGCTCAGGGAATCAAGCCGGCCGGAATTGGATCCGTGAACGGCGGTGGCGGCACCTTCTTCCCCGAGCAGCTTCGCTTTGACCGCGAGGAAGTGATCGTCTACGAACTCGGCGCCAAGATGGAGTTCATGGATCGCCGCGTGCGGGTCAATGGCGCTGTGTTCTTCCAGGATTTCACCGACAAGCAGGTCACGAGCCAGATTGTTGATGACAATGGATTTCTTCAGTCGCGGATACGAAACGCGAACGCCGAGATCTACGGCGCGGAACTGGATGTCACCTGGCAGCTCAACGATGCGGTGCGCCTGTACGGTGCCTACACGTATCTGGAATCGGAATACACGGATTTCAAACAGCTGACCGCCAGCCCCGGCGTGATCGCCTACACCGGGGGCTGCAACCTCGTGACTACCCCGGCCGAACAAACCACCTGCGAAGTGGATTTCACTGGCAATGATGTCGAACGGGCCCCGCAGAATTCCTTCGTCGGCATTGCTCGCTACACCTCGGAAGTCATCAACGATTTCAATTGGTTCGTCGATCTGCAGTCAACGTTTCGAGGCAAGCGGTTTTCAAACCCGAACAATCAGCTGCGCTTTGATAGCTACTGGCAGACCGACCTTCGTCTGGGGCTGAATGGCGGGGACTGGCAGGTGATTGCCTATGTGGATAACCTGTTCGATGACGACACGATTCGTGATGGATTCAACACGGGCGGGGACCTGCGGAACTTCTCTATTCAAGGCCCGACTTTCGTGCTTCCAGATAGCGCACAGTTCTACCTGCCACAACCGCGGACTGTCGGCGTTCGCGCGGCCTACTACTTCGGCCGATAGACCAACAGGAGCGCTCGCGGGAGCATCAACGACAGGAAGACAAGCGATGGTATCTTCAACGTTTAACGGTGATCGAGTCAGCCAGTCGGAGGCCAAAGCCTCCCTGCTCGCAGCACGGTGGCGCAGCGTGCGCTCGGGCCTGCTGGCACTGGGACTGGTTCTTTCCGGCATTGCGCTGTCAAATACCATTCTTGCACTGCAGCATGCCTGGTTTGATGCTCCCTCCTGGCCGGATACGGCAATCTCGCTCGTGCTGGCCGGGCTCGGCATCGCTCTGGTGTGGAGGGGGCTCCGAGCCTCTGATCCTGCTGCAAGCATCCTCGGCTACGCTGGGGGTGCGCTCCTGTGGATGGGATTTTTCGAATGGACCTGGCTGAATTTTACCGTTTGGCTGGGGATCGGGCCGCTGATGGTCGATGGCGTGCCGATGCTGCACGGATCGATGCTGCTGATACAGGCCACGGTGGGCATCTTTCTGCCGCTGACACTCCTGATTGCTAGTAACAAGGACACACGCTGCAGAATGATGCTCTGGTTTCGCCGCAGGCTTCGACTGAAGATTCCGAACACTGCCGAAAGATCTCCGCCCCATCATCCATCCAGAGTGAGCGCAACAGAGACCATCTTTGTCATCTGGTTCATCTATCTCTTAAATATCGCCCTGTATGACCCGCGTCTATTGGGCAGCAGCACCGGGACCTACCTCATCAGTCTGGCACTGATCGGCGGCTGGCTCGTGTTCCTGATGAACCGGCTCTGCCGCATTTCCCAGCCCGGCCTGGCGGTTCGCTATGCCATCCCAACGGCCTACCTCCTGTCCATCCTCATCGACGGTGCAACATTTACTGGCTTATTTTCCGCCTACTGGATTCAGCCGATTCGCTTCCCGTTTTTCGCCACTGCCATGGTGCTGTTGTTCGCCCTGTCCGTCCACGGACTCTGCCAGCCACCCGGCACGAAGCAGCTTCGAGCTCGATCAACCTGATCATCAATCTGGCGGGCAGACCTCCAGACGGCAAGCCGTTTGCATGGGCCGTGTCACGCCCCTTAGTCCACCGCTCCCCGGATCATGGAACCGTGATCGGGCCGCCGCTGTTCTCGTAGGCGTAGCTGACGATGGTGGCCGGGCTGCCGTTCGGGCCGGTTTCGATTCGGGCATAGCCATACTTGACCTGCCCGTTGTTTTCGAAGCGGAAGCCGAGATAGGCATCCTGGCCCGACACTGTGTTCCAAGCCTCGGCGGCTGTTGAACCGGTCGTGACAATAAACTCAGCACCCGGGCCCACGATCGATCCG
>JGI12210J13797_10586550_pt1 | contig 25414 bp, 18 predicted proteins | sample ElkSlonscriptome_3_FD_13797 | JGI IMG/M metagenome (IMG submission 13797)
TGCGGCCAGTCTCGGATAGAGCTGACTAATCCAGCCCTTACCGGATTTGCGATCACATATCTAGCCACGGATTTCAGATCATCTTCGCGGCGTAAGCCTCGATTATGAAAGCCTCGCTGCCAGACATGACTGGACCATAATATCGTTGAACGCAGATTTCGAGTAGTCAATGCCTTGAGTTTTTGAACGCAGCGAGAAAGCGATAATTTACCTACTGGTTGCATCAACCAATGAACATGATCCGGCATGGCCACCCAACACAGAGATTTAGTATCGTTATTCATACGTGCTATTGCACAAGCAAAACATCATCCAGCGGATAAGGAATCAAATACGAATTGCCGTTCATAACAGGAAATTGTTACAAGATATGGACGCCCTCGCTCACTGAAGCGCCCGATTCTCAATCGATGCTGGTTTGCCAACGCCATTCATGGAAGCCTAATCCCAACTACTATTCGCCTGCAATCAGGCTCCTACAGGTTTGTGCAGGGTAGGAGCCTGCTTGCAGGCGAATCGAAAATGAATAATCCGCGTCCATCTGCGGTTCAATCGCCTCTAGCTTTTCGGCGGCCACGGGAAAAACGCCGAGGTTGTGCGCTGGTATTCGCGATACGCATCGCCGCGGGATTTCAGGGATTGCTTTTCGGTGTAGGGGATTCCAGTGACGCGATACAGGAAAGCAAACATCAGTACCGGGCCCAGCCAGCTCAGCCATTGATTCGGCGCGCCGAGTGCAATGAACGGATAGGCAAACCAGTGCAGCCATTCGAAGAAGTAGTTCGGGTGGCGTGAATAGCGCCATAGCCCGACCTTGCAAACCTTGCCCTTGTTGTCCGGATCGGCCTTGAACGCATCCAGCTGCCGATCGGCAATCGATTCTCCGGCCAGGCTGACCAGCCAGAACGCAACGCCGATCCAGAGCCAGAGTGACAGCCCAGCCGCGGGGTCATTGGCCACGACCCAAGCGGGTAGCGCGAACAACCAGGCCACGAACCCCTGCAGCATGAAAAAGCCGAAAAAGAAGGCTTGCTGCTTGTCGCCGAAGTGTTCGCGCATGGCCTGATAACGACCGTCTTCATCATCATGGCCATTCAGCCGACGCCATAAATGCGAGGTCAGTCGATAGGACCACGTGCCTGCAACGACAGCAGCCAACAGGCGTTTTTCAATGCTGCCATCGCCGAGCACGGCATACAGCACGGCCAGAAATCCAATCAATCCGGCCCATGCCACATCAACATAGTCGGCCCGACCGCTGGAACGCTGCCACAGCCACAACCCGAGCATGAACAGCAGGCAGATACTGAAACCGATCAATAAATTCATGTGTTTATCTTGCCTGAACGCCTGCTTCGGGTCCGTGAATGACGAGAATTAGTTGTTGCATGCCTCTGCGCTCCGAAAATGCCCTGACAGGAAGTGTGGGAGTTGACTGGCATGGGGTTCCAGAATACTTGTTTATTGGATTGAAAAATCGAGACCGCGCAATCGCTGGATAGCGATGGGCCATTCACTGATGTACCAATCAAGAGCGTCTCAGAAAGCCGCAGCGCGCTGTTCGGAGCAACTTGTAGAAGCAGACGAAACGATCTCTCGCATTAGTTCCGGTCAGGCATGGCCGGAGCCTTGAATCGGCTGGAATAAGCGTTTGCAGTATGAAATGCACCAGGATTCTTTCGAGGGTCTGGAGCGCCGCTGTGCGTCGTTCTGAATGACGGTGAAGACCACCGCTGCAGACTACAGACAGAAAAAATGAGGGCGCGGCGAGTGCGGAATCGAAATACTCGACGCTGCAGGCTGTTCACGTGAAGATCTTCAATACAGGCTGAACGTGCTGCTGCTAGTGCCTTCCAGCATCACGCGCGAATCAAACGTTGTTCCACCGAATCAGCCGCTGATTTCCTGAACGGCTACATCCTGCCCGGGTCTTAGACGCTCGTTGCCGCGCACCACAACCTGATCACCTGCCTTGATTGGCCCGATGACCTCGATCAAGTCATCTGATCCAATGCCGGTGGCAACGCTGATGCGGCGTGCCTTGTTGTCGGCGTCAACAATGAATAGCGAGATGCCGTCGCCTCTGAGCACCAGCGCGTCGCGTGGCACGGCAAGCACTTCACGTACATCGGCGGTCGGGACGGTCACGCGCACGGTCTGGCCAACCGGCAGGGGCTGGTTTACGTCAAGTCGCATTTCAAACACGTGATTGAACTCGTTGCCGATGCTGACCACGGTTCGAAGCGGTGCCGGGATCAGTTCATCATTGCCAACCCGGATGGCCAGTTCATCGCCAGGACGCACGTATCGATAGTAGCTCAGCGGTGCACGCGCGACGACTTCCAACCGGTCCGGATTGACCAGTCGAATCACATCACTGCCAACCGAGACGCGTTCTCCGGCCTGCATCAGGCGTTCAACTACCACGCCCGGGAACAGCGCGCGAATCTGCGTACGGTCAAGCTGGGCCTGAACCTGGGCCAGACGGCTGCGCGCGACGTCCAGTTCGCTGGCGGCGATATCGCGCTCCGATTGGGTCTGATCAATCTGAGTCAAAGCAGCCAGATTCTGTTCGGCCAGTCGGGTAAAGCGTTCCAATTCGGCTTCGAGAAATCGCAGCCGGGCTTCGACGCGGTTGATTTCAGCTTCCAGTTCGCCCCTGCGCAGACGCACCACGGTATCTTCGATTTGTGCCAGCACGTCACCGGCCTCTACGCGTGTGCCGACATCGGCGACGTTCATCAGGCGACCTTCGACCTCGGACGATAACAATGCGTCAGCACGAGACACAACGGTGCCGGCCACCTGAATAGTCGGTGCAATGGCCGTCAATCGGGCCTGGTCTGTGACGACCGGTGAGGGTCCACCAAACTGTGCAAGGGCTGGTGCTGCAAGCAGCAACATCAGAAGCCCGGGTATAAGCCGGTAGCGATGGATTTGTATCATGCGTACTGTCCTTCGGCACTTCCAGCCGAGTGTTCATTGTCTTCGGGGTCACTGGCTGCTTGCGTTTGATGCGCATCTTCATTGACGCGCAGCAGGCTCGGCAACAGAATCAGGGTAAACAATGTGCTGATGCTCAATCCACCAATAATGACCGCAGCCAAGCCGCGATACAGCTCGGTGCCCGCCCCCGGTAACAGCAGCAGCGGCAGCATCCCGAACAGGCTGGTAAACGTGCTCATCAAAATCGGACGCAGGCGCAGCGCAACGGCTTCGCGGACTGCACTGCGTCGAGACTGGCCTTCGCGCTCGGCATCGCGGGCGCGATAGACCAGCAGAATTGCATTGTTGACCACCAGGCCCAGCAGGATGACGAAGCCGATCATGGTCAGCATGTCCATCGGCTGGCCAAACAAGGCATCGACAATGCGCAGCGCTACGATACCGCCGACGGTGGCCATCGGGATGGTCAGCAGCACCAGCAGTGAATCCTTGAATGATCGGAACAGGGCCGAGATCAACAGGTACAGAATCACGATGGCCAGGATAAAGCTGCCGGCCAGATTGCCGAGCGTTTCGTTCAGCGCTTCGGCCGTGCCGCGATAGGTAATGACACCATCGGGTGGCAGGGCATCGCGCACCAGCGGTTCGACCTGTTCTTCAAGAATGGTCAGCGCCGTTTCCATCGGCATGCCCGGTGGCGGTGTGATTTGCAGCGTCAGCGTTCGGCTTCGATCGACACGACGAATCGAGTTGGGTCCAGCGGTACGTTCCAGCCGGGTCAGTTCACCCAGCGTCGCGGTGCGGCCCGACGGCGTGGCCAGCGGCATGGCCATCAGCTCTTCGGGGGTGGTCCAGGCTTCGCCGCGCATGATGACGTCCAAACGACGGTCGCCGTCAAAGTAATCGCCGAGGAATGCACCGTCACCGAACGCGCGAATCAACGTGGCGACATCGCTGCGTGTCCAGCCCAATTCGGCAATGCGACGGTCATCGGGCACCAGGCGCAGCTCGGGCTCGGCAAGTTCCAGTGACGGCTGTGGCCGCACGTTCGCGCCTTCCAACGCCTGCGGGATATTGATGAAACCAACCTGGCCGGCCTGCAGCAAATCTTCGAAATCTGCGGCCTGTAGATCCATTGCGATGCTGCGCCCGCCACGCCCGCCAAAGATCGGACGTCGGTTGGCCGCGCCAAAGGTATCCGGAAAGCCTGACAAGACCTCGCGATTGACTACAGTGCGCAGTTCGTCCACTTCGTCTTCGTTGACCGCCCGCATGCCCAGGAAAGCGCCCCCACCGAAATATCCGAGGAAGGTGCTTTCAATGGCAGGCTGTTTCTCCCCTTCCAGGTACGGACGCAGACGATCATTGATGACATCCACCAACTCACGTTCAGCGGTTTCAGGTCCAAGACCGGATGGCGTTACCATGAAACCGAACAGGAAGTTCTGTTTGCCTTCCGGCAGGTAATCGGCGGGCGGAATCAGCAGCACACCAATGATCAGCGGTACCGCAGTCAGGCCAGCAATCCAGCTCCAGCGACGTTTTGGCGTGTCGGTCAGGCGCATGACCCATTCCGACGATTTGGTCCACCAGTGACGCTTGCGATCCTCCATCTTGCCTTTGCCAAGAAACACGTAGCTGGAGGTTGGTAACACCATAATGGCGACCAGTAGGGAAGCTACGATGGCGGCAGAAATGACAATCGCCAGGTCGGCAAACAGCTGGCCGGCTTCATCGTCCAGAAACAGCACCGGCAGGAAGATCGCGATGGTGGTGACCGTGGAAGCCAATAGTGCACCCCAAACCTGAGACGCACCACGATCGGAAGATTCCATCGCGCCACGGCCCAGTTCACGTTGCCGGACAATATTTTCGAGCACGACGATGGCGGCATCCAGCACCATGCCGGTGGCAAAGGCCAATCCGGCCAGTGAAATCACGTTCAAGGTGCGTCCGCTGGCATCGAGCACCAGGAATGCAAAACACAGACACAGCGGGATGGCCAGCGCAACCATCAACGTGGCCCGCATGCGGCGGAAGAACCACCACAACACGAAAATTGCCAGTGAAATGCCGAGCAGCAGGTTGGTGATGACCATGCGGATGGACTGCCCGATGTAAATCGTATCGTCCGACACCTGAATCATCTCCAGGCCTGCGGCATCCAGGTGGGTGCGGTGCAGATCCTGAACCGTTGACTTCAGGTCGTCCATGACGATCAGTAGATTGACGCCGGGCTCGGCGATTACGTTCATTGCAATCGAGGGACCCGAGTTCTGCGTCATGACGCCGCTCATGTCGCGTAGGGTGCGCTCGACGGTTGCAACATCGCCGAGGTATACGGGCCTGCCGTCGCGCCACTCCAGCACCAAGTTCTGAAGATCGGCAATTTCGTATTGCCCGGCAAAGCGCAGCGTATACTGCCGTCGGCCGACTTCCTGGAAACCGCCCGAAGTATCGGCATTCTGGCCCAGTTGGCTGCCAATGCGCGTCAGATCAACGCCAATCGCAGCGGCGCGATAGGGGTCGAACTCGATCCGGATTTCGGTCGGCCGACCGCCGCGTGGGGTGGCCGAGGATACGCCAGGTATGCGCTCAATGCGCTCGCGGATCACGTCTTCGACAAAATCCTGGTATTCGATGATCGGGCGTGAATTGCCCTCCACCGGCATGATGGCAAACCAGGCCACGGTGTCGCCAAACTGATTGGAGCCGACCCGCACGGTCGGTTCAGTCACGTCGGCCGGATAGCGGGACACCTGATTCAGCCGGTTGATGACTTCGATCAATGATCGATTCAGGTCCGTTTCGACGCCAAATTCGAGGCTGATCGAGCCGTTGCCCTGACCGGCGGTCGACGTCATGCGCTGCAGGCCGGGCACATCGCGCAGCTGTTCCTCCTGAGGTTCGAGGATTTCCGACTCGACTTCAGTTGGAGCCGCGGCACGCCAGCCGGTCGAAACCGAGATGACCGGCCGATCGATATTCGGCGTCATCTGGATCGGCAGGCGAATCAGGCTGATCAGGCCAAAAATCATCAGCAGGATGCAGCCCACTGCAACCGCAACCGGATTACTCAGCCCTAATCGTGTCAATGGCATTGTGCTGTCCTGATTCGAATCACTTCCTGCTTCATATTGCGCCTGTCCCTGGGCTGTAGTCCCATGCTTAAAGTCACGCTCGCCGGTTGGGCAGAGGAGGGCGAATTATTCACATTTGTGATGAACGGCGAATCAACGGTCTTTGCGGCTCATTTTCTTTAAGACGGCCCGTTTGCAGGATTGTTCAATCGATTGCTGCTTGGCGGGGTCGATCAATTCGAGCCGTTGGATGAAACAATGTGCGGATACCGTTCCCTGAGCCTGGGCAGCAACCAACTGAGGATCAGCAGGCTTGGCACGACCGCCAGCGCAGTCAGAATAAAAAACAGCGACCAGTTGCCGCCCAGTAGATCAACGGTTTTACCGCTGTAAGCTGCCAGCGTTGTGCGGCCCAGATTGCCGATCGAGGCTAACAGCGCGTATTGCGTGGCCGTAAATGTATGGCTGGTCAATGACGTGATGAACGCGACAAACGCAACCGTACCCATTGCGGCCGTAAAGCCATCGACGACCACGGCCAGGCTCAGAATCCAGGGTATGGGCCCGGCCTGGGCCAGCCAGGCAAACATCAGGTTACTGGCGGCCATTGCGATGCCGCCGATCAACAGGCCGCGAATAATCCCGAAGCGTGCGTTGATCAAGCTACCGAGAATCGCGAAGATGATCGTCACCCACCAGTTCAGCAGCTTGGAGTAGGTGCCGATTTCGGCGTCGGAAAAACCCACTTCTTTGTAAAACACGATCGACATGCGGCCCAGAAAAGCCTCGCCGACCTTGAACAGCAGGGCAAACAGCAGGATGCCGAGCGCCAACTGCAGCCCGTTGCGGCGAAAGAAATCGGCCAGAGGCGCGATGATCGTGGTCTTCAAACGCTGTGCAAGGGTTTTCCCCACATCCGGCGCGCGCCCTGCCTGTTCGGGCATGGGCGCCAGCCAAAAAATCATGCTGATAAAGACCAGCCAGACGAGACCCAGCCCGATATAGACATTGGCCCAGCCCCCTGCCACCGAACCGACTGCCCAGAAAGGTACAGCGCCGAGCAGGCTGTAGCCGGTCCACCAGCCAGCGGTCGCCATAGCAGAACCGTAGGAGATCCGTGCTGCGTCCGATCTTGGGATCAGCTCGACGCGATACGCATCGATGACCAGATCCTGGGTTGCAGACAGCACCGCAATGCTGAGCATCAACAGACCGACGAACGTCAGATTGGTGGCGGGATCTGCGCGACTCAAGCACAGCGTAACGATGAGCAGACCTGATTGAATCAATACCAGCCAGCCGCGTCGTCGGCCGAGGGTCTGCAGCCAGCCTGGCGCCCTGCGATCCACTAATGGTGCCCATAAAAAGTTCAGCGCATAGACCATGGCTACGGCGCCAAGGTAGCCAATGGCGGTGCGGCTGATGCCGAGTTCAGCCAACCAGGCCGTCATGGCCGAGCCGAACAGCACCCAGGGATAGCCCGAGGCAATGCCAAGCAGAAAAATGATGCCTAGGCGTCGGTCTTTCCAGGTTTGAATCAGCTCGGCTAGAGAATGGGTATCGGCCCCAGAACTAGTATTCGAGTTCAATGGCTCACTCATGGTTCTGAGAGGCTTGCCACGGGCACGAGTTCAACGTTTGAGGTCACAGGTCGCTGTCGTAGTCGAGAATCAGCGGCGCATGATCGGAAAAGCGTTGCGCTTTGTAGATGCGTGCGGCCTGTACATTCTCGGCCGGTCCAGTACTGGTCACGTGGTAGTCGATTCGCCAGCCGGTGTTGTTGGCCCAGGCCTGACCGCGGTTCGACCACCAGGTGTATTGATCGGGCCGTTGATCGACATGCCGAAACGCATCGTGCATGCCGATGGGTCCGAACAGCTCGTCCATCCAGGCGCGCTCTTCAGGCAAGAATCCGGAATTCTTGAGGTTGCCGCGCCAGTTCTTGATATCGATTTTCTTGTGCGCAATATTCCAATCACCACAAATGATCCAGTCTCGGCCCGAGCGAGCCCACTCTTCAAGCCTTGGTTTCAGGTAGTCCATACACTGGTACTTGACCTGTTGTCGTTCCTCCTTCGACGAACCCGAAGGCAGATACAGAGAAACCACGGACAGGTTGCCAAAATCGGCCTGCAACCAGCGGCCCTCGCTGTCCATCACGTCCCAACCGATGCCGGACTGGACGCGGTCTGGCGCTTTCCGTGCATACAGCGCAACGCCGGAATAGCCTTTTTTTTCCGCGTCGTGGTAGACACAGGTATCAAAATACCGGGGCTTGAACATCGGGTCGGATAGCTGGTGTTCCTGCGCTTTGGTTTCCTGAATGCAGACCACGTCGGCCCGTTGACGTTTCAGCCAGTCAAAGAAGCCTTTGCGGGCTGCGGCTCGAATTCCATTGGCGTTGAGGGTAATAATGCGCATCTGGCAGGCTCGATTCGAAAAAAAATCATGGTAGCGTGATTATCAATTGTTTGGTGACGTCCATTGTGCTGGCTCGGCCAGAAACTGATGTCACATAAATGGATTTGGCAGGACAGCACACCCACGCTACACTTATAAGCATGAATGAATGGACGAAAGAATTTATTCGCCTTGCAATTGATTCCGAGGCGTTGCGGTTCGGAGACTTCACGCTGAAGTCGGGTCGCCCGAGCCCCTATTTCTTCAATGCGGGTCAATTCAATGATGGCGATACGCTGGGGCGGCTGGCCGATTGCTACGCCGATGTCATCGCCCATGCTGTTCAGCATCAGGGCCTTGAGTTCGACCTTCTGTTCGGCCCGGCTTACAAGGGGATTCCGCTTGTGGCCGTGGTTGCAGTCAGTTTGATGCGACGGCATCACCTGAATGTTCCAATGGCTTACAACCGCAAGGAGGTCAAGGCACACGGCGAAGGTGGCCAGATGGTCGGCGCCGAAATCAAGGGGCGGGTGCTGATCGTCGATGACGTGTTATCGGGCGGAACCGCGTTTAATGAGTGCAGGCCCATGATTGAACAATTGGGCGCTAGCGTGGTCGGTTTGATTGTCGGCTTTGATCGCCAGGAACGTGCACGCCATTCGAATGTATCGGCCAGCGGCAAAATTGAGGCAACCGGTGCGCGTATGCTTGCCGTTGCCAGCCTGGAAGATCTGATCGAGCAGATCAGACAATCGCCGGAGCCAACACCAGATCAAGCGGAAAAATTGTCTGCTATGCTGGCGTTTCAGTCCGAATATGGCGTGCAATAGAGCCTGGCCATGATCACACCAAGGGCTCTGAGGAAGGAATTAATGAAAGGGGTTATTTTCACCGTGCTGATGCTGCAATGTGCTGCTGTGTCCGCTCAAACAGTCTATAAGTGGGTAGACGAGGATGGCGAAGTTCACTACAGCCAGACGCTGCCACCCGAGCGGGTTGCGGCGGCCCACGAGCGGCTGGAATCCGACGGCCGTGTGGCCGAGCGGGTCGATCGTGCACTGACCGATGAAGAGCTTGAGGCACTGCGCATTCAATTCGAGCGCGAACGCAATATTGCCGAGCGTGAGCGCATCAAGGCGCAACAGGACCGCCTGTTCATGGCGGCCTATCCAACCGAGGAAGACGTCCGCGAACTCGCGCGCACCCAGGCAGAAGTACTGGAAGCCGAGCGTCGCTCCATCAACGCGCTGATCGAACAGACCAGCGAACGATTTATCGACTGGGTCGATGAGGCTGCCGATCTCGAGCGTCGCGGGGAACCGATTTCGGCGTACCTGACCGAAAGCATTGCCAACTCCCGGTTGCGTTTGACCGAGCTCAGAGATCGCGAGCGGGATGTGACACAGCGACTGGAAAATTTGAGGCTGCAGTTGGCTGAAAACCTCGAGCGCCATCGCCAGTTGAGTGCCGAGGCCGCCTCCGGCTAAATTCATTTAAGGTGTATACCCGCTGCAATAACTGTCATGCCGTGCTGCCACTGTCGCCTGCAGACCTGGCACAAGCCGGTGGCATTGTGCGCTGTGGCAGCTGCGGGCGCACGCTGAATGCACTCAGTGAGCTGTATGCCTACCCGCCCGATAAAGGGGACAGTCCGATCATCAGCGACGGCATGCCGCCGTTATTGACGCCGCGCGTTGAACAAGAGGAGATCCGCGAAGCGGACGATAAACCGTCCTATGGCACGGATCGGGACTCTTCAGACGAGCGCACGACCAAACCACCGTCCACTCCGGATATTGAAGCCTTGCGTCCAACTGCGCCAGGCTGGCTTCGTTTTTTCTGGCCCGGACTGGCGGCATTGTTGGCGGTGCTGCTTTTACTCCAGTTGTTTGGTCCTGAGCAATGGCGAGTGGACTGGTCGGGATTCTCATCCGATACGACCGAAACCATCGCAATGGACGATGTTATCCAGGTGGTATCGCGCGACTTGCACCGTCACCCGACGCTCAATGATGCTGTCGTGATCAGCGCCGTGTTGGTCAATCGATCTGATGAAACCGTGCGCTGGCCGGAAATTGAAGTGCGCCTGTTTGATGCCAGCCAGCAAGTCATCGGTGAACGCCGACTCAGACCCGAAGACTATATGAGCAATGACGCCGACGTGGACAATGGCTTTGCTGCGGATATGCGATTACCCATCGTGTTGGAGATGGTGACCGAAGCCAGCACAGCAACCGGGTTTAGTTTGGCGTTTTATTAAAATTGGGTTTTTTAAAAACCAAACCATTTTGCCGTTCGCCTGCGGCGGCTAATGAATGTTTTTTGGTCGTTTATTAAAGCCAATGGCGGTGTACTGATTTTGACTTATACAAATTATTCATCAACCGGCGTAGGCGTGCGGCTAAATGGTTTTGACGTTGAAAGCCAACAAAAAACAGTCACTAATTGGCGAAGCCGAGCGGCGAAATGCTTTCCTGACTACGGATAAGCCTTAGCCAAACAGGCCCGTCATTCCGGGGCCGGCAGCGCCGGAACCCGGAATCTCATTGATCAGTTGTGCTGGTCGAAGCGAGATGCTCTACGGCGAGATTCCGGATCTCTGTTGCACTGCCTCCGTAATGACAGTAGAACTCAGATTCTGGGAATGCCTGTAAAACTGATGTTCCAGAAAGAAGCATCGGCCAGGTTGAAGCAATCAACCTCAAGCCGCCAGGGCGTTAGTTGAATCAACTACGTAATCAGGAACGCTGTTGAACTTTGTTTATACAATTAAATTAATTGCGGGTCAGAAAAAAGCAAGCCAGTAGCCTAAAAATCTGAACGAAGTCTGCGCTTCAGTTATTCAAGGATTTTGAATCCCCGAAACTCCACCGGCCAGGTTATATACCTCGGTAAAGCCTTCCTTCCGGTAATGCTCAGCAACTGCCCGACTGGATTGGCCGATATTGCAGGCAAATACCAGCGGCGTGCCGCGATCGGCGTCTTTCAGTTCGGCCATCAGGTCTGCATCGAGGATGCGGGCATGAGCGAGTGGCAAATTGGTTCGATCAGCTTCGCTGCGCGTATCGATCAGGACCAGCCCATCGCCCGACTTCAGTCGTTCGCTCATGGTTTCGGGTGTCATTTCCTTGACCGGCGGCGGGGCGCCCGGCAGGTCGAGTTTCAGGCCTTCGCCTTGCATGGTTTTGACCCAGTCAATTTTCGCGCCGCGGGCACGCTGGGCCGAGCTCAAATCCATCAGCACAGTCAGGTCACCGGCCTTCGCTTCGATTTCAGTGCCCGAGCTGGGCCCCAGGTTGAACTGTGCGTCCCAGTCCGATCCGATCTTGAAGTGAAGATACTGGCCCGGATGTTCTGCCATGAAGCCTTGAATTTTTTCGGCTGCAGCAGGCGTGATTTCAATTTCTGGCGGCGTTCGATCAGGTGCTTCAAGGCCGAACAGCGCGTGCAATTCACCAGCATTCAACATTTCCATAATGATGTCACAACCACCAATCAGTTCACCCTCCACGTACAACTGCGGAATGGTTGGCCAGTTGCCGAATACCTTGATGCCTTCGCGAATATCGGGATCTTCCAACACGTTGAAGCTGGCGTAGCCGTCACCAATCAGGCTGTCAAGCGCGCCGGCAGTTTGCGCCGAGAATCCACACTGGGGCATTTGCGGCGTGCCTTTCATAAACAGTACGACGCGCTGGCTGTTGATGATCTGTTCGATTCGTTGTTGAGTCGCTGCTTCGAGTTGCATCGGTTGGTAACCTGATTTTGAAGGGTCATAGTTTTAAGTAAGGTCGCAGCATGCTACAAACAAGACCGGAACTGCGGCCATCTACCGGTATCATAGTGTTTTTTCAGCGCGAATCACCGTGACACATCATAAATCCATTGCTGCGGCCAGCCGAGTGCATGAAGTGCGCTATGAAATTCGTGGTCCGCTGGCCCGGCGGGCCTACGAGATGGAAAGCAAGGGACTCGAAGTCCTGCATCTGAACGTCGGCAACCCGGGCGCATTCGGTTTGCATGCCCCACAGTCCATGCGTGAAGCCATCGTCCGCAACTTGAAGGCCAGTGACCCGTATGGCCCGCAAACCGGCATTTTCCCGGCGCGAGAGGCCGTCGCCATCCAATTTCAGGAGCGCGGTCTAAAGGACACACGGTTCCACCAGGTCATGATTGGTAATGGCGTATCCGAGCTGGTTGACCTGAGCTTGCGTGCCTTGCTCGAACCCGGCGACGAGGTCCTGATACCAGCGCCAGACTACCCATTGTGGACCGCCGCCGTGACTCTGAATGGCGGTCGGGCCGTGCATTATCAGTGCACGGCCGAAAATCGGTTCATGCCCGATCCGGACGCCATCGAGCGACAAATTACACCCAGAACCCGCGCGTTGGTGGTGATCAATCCGAATAACCCGACGGGAGCCGTGTATTCGCGCGCGCTGTTGGAGCGTCTGGCCGGTCTGGCTGAAAAACACAACCTGGTGTTATTCAGCGACGAAATCTACGATCGGATTGTGTATGACGACGCCGAATTCGTTCCGATGGCAACGTTGGATGCCGATTGTTTATGCGTCAGTTTCGGCGGTTTGTCCAAGGTGTATCGGGCCTGCGGTTGGCGTGTCGGCTGGATGGTCTTTACCGGTGCGCTCGAACGCGCTGAAGATTATCGTTTGGCAGTGGAAAAACTGGCTGCTCTGCGGCTATCGTCGAATGTCCCGACCCAATGGGCAGTTCAGACTGCGCTGGGAGGTTATCAGTCGATCGATGCGCTGGTTCAGCCGGGCGGCCGCCTGCACGAGAGCCGTCAGGCAGTGATCGATGCAGTCGAGCGATCGGACTGCCTGGATCTGGTTACGCCCCAGGGCGCCATGTATGCCTTCCCATCGGTTCAGCTGCCTGAAGTCGCGCGTGGCGAATCCTGGGATTTCGATGATCATCGCTTTGCCGAGCAATTGCTGGAGCGCGAACAGATTCTGATTGTTCCCGGCACCAGTTTCAATATCAACAGCAAGCTGCATTTCCGTATTACGCTGCTGCCGGAAGCCAGCCGTCTGCGCAACGCGCTGGACGCAATCGATCGATTCTTACTGGAGGATTTTGAATGAGCATCAATCCGCTGCTGCTCGACGGACTGCCGAATTTTGAGACTATTTCGGCCGAGCATGCTGTTCCAGCCGTGGAACAGCGACTGGCCGAATATCAGGCCCTGCTGGATGAATTGACGGACCAGCCGCCCGCTGAGGATGAGCGCATCCCGTGGATCGAGCGCGAGGTGCTGGCTGATGACGCGCTCGCGCAATGCTGGTCCAGCGTTCGGCATCTGCACTCCGTTGTGAACAGCGATGCGTGGCGGCAGGCCTACAGCGAGTGCCTGGAACAAATCACTGCGTTTTTCACTGCCCGCGGTCAGAATCAAAACCTGATGAAGTTATGGCAGGCCGTCGCCGATCAAGCTGATTTCAAGGATCAGCCCCACGATTTCCAGCGCATGGTGCACAACGAGCTCGACGATTTCCGTTTATCGGGCGTGGATCTGCCAGAGCCTGAGCGCAGTCGTTTTGCGCAAATCAGCCTGGAATTGTCCACGCTGGGGAATCAGTTTGGCAATCAGGTCCTCGACGCCACCGAAGCCTATGCAGAAACGTTTGCCGACCAAAGCGAGCTTCCTGGATTGCCTGATTCGGCCCTTGATGTGCTTCGCAGCAATGCGCAGGCAGCCGGCATTGAAGGGTTCAGGGCTGATCTTTCCTATCCATGCTTTCATGCCATCATCACCTATGCCGATGATCGCGCGCTGCGCGAACGTTATTATCTCGCGCACAGCACGCGCGCCTCAGACCAGGGACCTAACGCAGGTGAATTTGATAATGGTCCAGTGATCCAGAGCATGTTGTCCTTGCGCAATGAGCAGGCGGGCTTGCTGGGCTATGAAAGCGCGGCCGAATTGAAGTTGGTCAAACGCATGGCCGATGGTGCGGCACCGGTAATTGGTTTTTTGCAACGACTGGCCAAATACGCGCACCAACCGGCTCAGCGTCAGCTTGATCATCTGACCGAATTTACAGCCCGGAACGGTGGACCTGAGCAGCTGGAGGCCTGGGATATCAGCTACTGGTCAGAAAAGATGCGCGAGCAGCACATTGGGCTCAGCCAGGACCTTCTGAAAGACTATTTCGAGCTGGAATCGACGCTGGACGCACTGTTTGATCTGGCACGCGAATTGTTCGGGCTCGATATCCAGCACGATCCATCGGTCAGCACCTGGCACCCTGACGTTCGTTTCTATACGATTTCATCCGGTGATTCGAGTGCGACACCCGCCGGGCTTTACATTGATTTATACAGTCGCAGCAGGAAGCAGGGCGGCGCCTGGATGGACGTGTGCCGCCAGCGCATGCGACTGAAAAGCCAGGTCAGAGCGCCCGTCGCCTTTCTGACTTGCAACAGTGCCGCGCCGGCCGGTGACAAGCCCAGCCTGCTGCGCCATAGCGATGTGGTCACACTGTTTCATGAATTCGGTCACTGTCTGCATCACTTGTTATCCGAAATTGACTGGCCGGCTGTATCAGGCATCGCCGGCGTCGAGTGGGATGCCGTCGAATTGCCAAGCCAGTTGCTGGAAGGCTGGGTCTGGGAACCGGTGTTTTTGTCGACGTTTGCCAGGCATTTCGAGACTGGTGAACCGATACCCGACAACCTGCTGCAGGCGCTGGATGCCGACCGGCGATTTCTAGGCGCGATTGCGCTGACGCGCCAACTCGAATTTGCCCTGACGGATATGAAGCTTCACCTCCAGGCCGATCTCGATCCCATCGAAGTGATGCGACAGGTGCACGATCAGGTTGCCGTCACACCCATGCCGAGCAGTAACCGCTACCTGATGTCTTTTGGTCATCTCTTCGACGGCGGCTATGCAGCAGGATATTACAGCTATCTGTGGGCCGAACGATTGGCGCGGGATGCGTTTGAGGTATTTCGCGAGCACGGCCTTTGGCACGCGCCGAGTGGACAGCGACTGCGCAAAGAAATCCTCAGCGTTGGTGGCAGTCGACCCATGCAGGAGTCCTGGCAGGCATTTCGTGGCAGTGAAGCCGGTTTGCAGCCGCTGCTGGCCGCATATGGAGTCGGCGGGTGAAACCGCGTACGCCGCGCAATGAATGGCAGCGGCTCCAATACGCTACGCGAAATTCGCTGAAGGGCTATCAACGCGTCTGGCAAGACGAAGCGGCGTTTCGTTTTCAGACCCTGGTGCTTGTCGTTGCAACACCAGTCGCGTTTTGGCTGGCTCAAAGCTGGCTGCAGTTCGGGCTGCTGTTGGCGTTCTGGATTGCAGCCATGGCGGCTGAGCTTGGCAATTCTGCAATTGAAGCCACGGTCGACCGCATCGGCCCGGAGATGCATGAGTTGTCCGGCAAAGCCAAGGACGCCGGCTCGGCCATGGTCATGACCCTGATGATGCTGGCTGGGTTGATCTGGATCCTTGTAATTCTGGATCGGTTTGGCTGACTGGGTAGAAAGCGCTTCACTTCAATCGATCGCAGCATGGATACGGGTCGGGCCATTGGATTTATTCGTTATTCAAGCTTGATCTCTGAGTGGTTCGATCTGCGCGCTACTCACTATGCACGCAGGGTCGGTTTTGNTATGCCTATGCGAGGCGCCAACAAGATGATTCGAGCGACAGATACCAGGGCGAGTGATTGGGAACAACTGAGCGCATTGAATGCCCCAATCGGGTCAGGATGCCACTTGATGTCGCCAATGGTTGAGGACCTGATTCAGGTCTCGACTGGGAATCGACATTGGCTTAATTCGTCGTTGCTAGAGTTGAGGCCAACCCATTGAGCTTGTTGACAAGGTATGGAACCCACCAATCCCGTGCAAATCGTCTGGTTCAAGCGCGATTTGCGCGTTGATGATCATGCGCCATTGATTGAAGCGGCTGCAACAGGGGCGGTATTGCCGCTGTATGTCATTGAGCCGGAATACTGGCAATTACCCGATGCAAGTCAACGTCAGCAGGACTTCACCGCGGATTGTTTGCGAGATCTGCAACAAGCCCTGGCCAAGCGGGGCGCTCCGCTGCAGGTTCAAATCGGTGATGTTATTGAAGTATTGAAACGAATTCATCGGCATCACTCGATCGCCAGTATTCATGCACATGAGGAAACCGGTAATGCCTGGACCTTTACACGCGACCGAGCGGTGCGTGCCTGGTCGCGGTCTCAGGGAATTCCATTCAAGGAATATCCGCAGTTCGGCGTGGTGCGCGGTTTGATCAATCGTGATGGCTGGGCTAAACAATGGGAGGCGCTGATGGCAGAGCCTGCGCTGGATGCTCCGGCACAGCTGGTTCCAGCGATTCGATCCGATGGCTCGAATGCCATCAACTTCGACTCCGCACCCTGTCGTGACCAGCGCCCATGCCCGGAGCGTCAACGAGGTGGGTTGATTGCGGGCAAAGGCGTCTTGGAGAGCTTCCTGTCCGAGCGGGGTGTTGCCTTTCGCGGCGGTATTTCGTCGCCGTTGTCTGCCGAAACGGCGGGTTCCCGACTGAGCCCACATATCGCCTACGGCTCCTTGAGTCTGCGTCGCATTGTGCAAAGCACGCGGGTGGTCCGATCACGGGCGCGGGACCAGGGTGAATCGCGCTGGGTGCAATCGCTGAATCAGTTCGACCGGCGACTTCACTGGCACTGCCATTTCATTCAAAAGCTGGAGCAGCGACCGGATATCGAATATCACAACGTACATCGCGGCTTTGACGGCATGCGGGAAGACGATTTTGATCAGGCCAGGTTCGATGCCTGGGCAGAAGGACGGACCGGTTACCCGATGGTCGATGCCTGTATGCGCTATCTGGTGCATACCGGCTGGCTGAATTTTCGAATGCGTGCCCTGTTGATGAGCTTTGCTTCGTATCATCTGTGGCTGCACTGGCGCGAGCCGTCGCTGCATCTGGCGCGGCTGTTTACCGATTACGAACCCGGCATTCACTACAACCAGTGCCAGATGCAGTCCGGCACGACCGGCATCAATATTCCGCGCATGTACAACCCGGTCAAGCAGGCGCAGGACCAGGATCCAAACAGCACATTCGTTCGACGCTGGGTGCCCGAACTGGCCGGACTCGACGTGGATCAGTGCTTTGAGCCCTGGCGGGTGGGTCAATCCGAGCGGGAATCCCTGGGTGCCGCCGACTACCCGGAGCCGATCGTTGATTACCGTGCCGCGGCTCGAGAGGCACGCGAGCGCTATGCCGAGTTTCGTCGTAAGCCGGGCTTCAACGCGCAGAGTCAGCAAGTTCAGCAGCAGTTGGGTAGCCGGCGTGGTTCCCGCTCGAGACGAAAGAAAAAAGATCAACGACAGGCGTCATTGTTTTAACGACAGCCAAATACATGCAATGCACAGGGGCTGCGTTGGAATCAGGTAGGATGCGGCTCATGACCGACCCACTTGCAACCACACCATGCTGATCGCCACGATGCTCGCGTACTTGATCGCATTGCTTGCGATCGGTGCCTGGGCGCAAAAGCGCACCCATGACACCGCGGATTTCCATCTGGCCGGACGAAAAATGGGGCCCTGGGTGGCGGCATTAAGTGCCTCAGCCAGTTCGTCTTCGGCCTGGACGCTACTCGGCATGAGTGGCGCGGCCTATGCTTGGGGCTTGTCGGCCATCTGGCTGGTGCCGGCCATACTGCTGGGCTTTGTCATCAACTGGGTTTTTATCGCGCCGCGCCTGCAGCCGGCCAGTCACGCCAACGGCGCGCTGACACTGGTTGAATTCCTGGCTTCGGATACCGATCCGAAAACCGAACGCCGTCTGCGCGCGCTGGGTGCCCTGATCATCCTGTTCTGCTTCACGTTCTACGTGGCCTCGCAGTTCCAGGCGGCCGGCACGGCCATTGGTGCCGCCCTGCCGATTTCATCGGCCTTGGCCATCGCGATCGGTGCGGCGATTGTCATTGCCTACGTGTTTCTGGGTGGCTTCTGGGCGGCCAGCGTCACCGATTCGCTGCAGGGGCTGATGATGCTGCTGGTCGCACTGGTGCTGCCGGTTGCGGCCCTGGTTGCCGTTGGTGGCTTCAGCGGTATGATGGAGGGCCTGCGGGCGCTGGATGATCCCGCATTGCTGCGCTGGGCCGACCAGCCGAATCTGCCGCTGGCCGTGCTGTTTGTCGCCGGTCTGTTCGGTATTGGTTTGGGCTATCCGGGCCAGCCGCACGTAGTCAATCGCTTCATGGCGCTGGAAAAAGCCGAATCGGTGCGCGTTGCGCGAATGGTGGCACTGACCTGGGCGGCCCTGATCTATACCGGCATGGTGCTGCTGGGCTGGGCGGGCAGGGCATTGATGCCCGAGCTGGCCGACGGCGAATCCTTGTTGCTGGTATTGGCAGCTGAATTATTACCGGCCGTGATCGGCGGCCTGGTCGCCGGCGGCGTGCTGGCCGCCATCATGTCGACGGCCGATAGTCAGCTCCTGGTGGCCGGCTCTGCGGTCAGTCATGATCTGAAGCGTGGCCGGTTGTCACTGACCGCAGACCGAATCGTGATCATTCTGCTTGGCATTGCGGCCGTGATACTCGCGCTGTTCTTCCCGGCGACCATCTTTGACCGCGTACTGTTTGCCTGGCAGGGCCTGGGGAATGCATTTGGTCCGCTATTGATCATTCTGCTGTTCTACGGTGGCGTTCAACCGGGCCACCGCCTGGCCGCGATGCTGACCGGCTTTACCTTGACGGTCGCGCTGAGCTTCACGCCCAACGCACCTGGAGATGCCATCGAACGGCTGGTTCCGTTGATCTTGTCACTGCTCATCGCCTGGGCTGGACGAGTGCGTCGCTGAACACGCGCAAGCCAAGATCAGCAAGCCGGAAAGCTCGGCGCTGATCGGCCTTCCCGCTCTACTCACGGCGCCATGTTTTTATAGAGCGCTTTAATTCTGTGGAAATGCTATGGCACATGTAGTGGTCATCGGTGGTAGTAGCGGCATCGGACTCGAGACCGTCAAGCTGGCTCTGGAGCGGGACCATACGGTTCGCGCCTTTGCCCGTTCGGCTTCTGGTATCGATCTGGATCACCCCAAGCTCGAGAAGTTCGACGGCGATGCGCTGGATCGGGATTCGGTTGAGGCGGCGCTGGATGGCGTCGATGCCGTTGTCCAGACGCTCGGCATCAAGCTCAATCCCGGCACCGTGCTGGGCGGCACCGAATTGTTCTCCAAGGCCACGCGCATTTTGATTCCTGCGATGAAGACCAAGGGCATCGAGCGCCTGATCACGGTCACGGGCTATGGCGCCGGTGACAGCGGCGAGACCATGAACCCGCTCAACCGCATCGGCTTCAATGCCGTATTTGCCCGGATTTATGCCGACAAGTCGATTCAGGAAGACTTGATCAAGGACAGCGACCTGGACTGGACGATTGCGCGTCCGGTGGTGCTGACCGGAGGCAAGTGCGGCTCCTACAACGTCCGGGTCGAGCCTTCGGATTGGGCGATGGGCATGATCTCCAGGGCCAGCGTTGCCGATTTTCTGGTATCCGAGCTCGAAAACCCGCAGCACATCCAACAAGCTCCGGTGCTGAACTGAGCCTTTTCCCGTACTAATTCCAAATCAGATCATTCGAGGTAAATGCATGCAAACTGTAATCTTTGGCGGTGCCGGCGGCGTCGGCTCTGCATTGGCAAGACGACTTTCTGCCAATGGTCAACGCGTATTCCTGATCGGACGAACCGAATCCAAGCTGGCTGAACTGGCCGATGAACTGGATGCAGACTATGCTGTGGCCGACGTGACCGATCCACAGTCGGTCGAAACTGCGCTGGAGCCGATCGACGAAATCAATGGGTTCGCCTACGCGGTTGGCACGATCGGACTCAAGCCGCTGAAGCGCGTGACGCGCGAGGACATGATGCAGGCATTCGACGTCAACGTGATTGGTGCGGTCCAGGCCATTCAATGCGCCAAGGACAAGCTCTCGGACCACAGCAGTCTGGTGCTGTTTTCGTCGGTGGCTGCGCAGCGTGGCTTTACCAACCACACCGCGGTGGCCAGCGCAAAGGGTGCCGTAGAAGCCTTGTGCCGCACGCTGGCGGCTGAAATGGCGCCGAAGACCCGCGTCAACGCGATTGCAATGAGCCTGACCGACACCCCGCTGGCCAAGGAATTGACCGCCAGCGAGAACATCAAGCAAGGTGTTGCACGTGCGCATCCGCTGCAGCGAATCGGCCAGCCTGAAGACGTCGCCGCCCTTGCCGCTCACTTGCTGTCCGACGACAGTGCCTGGACCACCGGCGCGGTGTTCAATCTCGATGGTGGTCGCGCCAATCTGGCCTGATCCTCTACTTATGGAGATCTTGCGCTAAGCTGGTTATCCAAGTTCGTTTGCAGGGAGCACGGGCATGAAACCAGGCATGCTGCTGTTTATATTCATTGTGGTCGGCTATTTTGCTTTCGAGATCTATGCGGTATCGAAGGTCAGCTATCGGACCGAGCCGGTATATATCTTCGAGCGTTTTGTTGCCGTCGACCGAGCCATGAATCGCTGTGGCCAATCGGGAAATGATACCAAGGTTGATTTTGACCGTAACCTTGCGGCAGTGCAGCGACGGGCCGAACTGGAACTCCTTGAACAGAACCCGTCAAAATCTGTGAATGACATCCAGGCATTTCTGACCCAAACAGAACGCCAACAGCAGGCGGAGGTCGACACGCTGATCGATGAACTCGGTTGTGACGACATTGAGCTGTTCAAACTGGTTCGAGGCTACGAAAACCGGGCGCGCTTGAACATCCATGCGCCTTCAGATTAAGTGTTCGGGTCAATGGGTCACAGCACAGATTGACTTCGAACCCATCGTCAGGACTTCGATGCAGTCTCTCCGCCGCTGAACGATGCCGAGGTATCCGATCTGCGCATCGATAGTAACTTCAAAATAGTGACCAGCAACGCCGGCAGGAAGGTCAATGTGACCAAGGTTGCAAACAGCAGGCCGGACAATACGACCACGCCAACGCCGCGATAGAGTTCGGTGCCTTCGCCTGGCAAGAACACCAGCGGGGCCAGTCCGAACAGCGTAGTGATCATCGACATCAGGATCGGCCGGATGCGTGATTGCACCGCCTCACGCACGGCTTCGATGATGTCGTCCATGCCCTCGCGCAGGTTGTTCAGCGTGCGATCGACGATCAGGATCGGATTGTTGACGACGACGCCTAGCAGGATCAGAAACCCGAGCATCGTGATCATGTCGAACGGCTGACGCACGCCGACACCGTTCAGCGCCGCGAGTCCGGCAATGCCGCCGGCGATACCCAGTGGCACGGCGGTCAAAATCACCAGCGGCCAGCCCCAGTGGTTGAAGATTGCGACCATGACCAGGAAGCTGAGCACGATCGCAACCACGTAGTTGTCGGCCAGCGCTGCCCGCGTCTGGGTCAATTCGTCACTGGCGCCCGAGATGTCGACCGAGATACCCTGCGGCAGCCCTCCGTCGGCGCGCATCCGCTCGATGACGTCGGTACGCACGGTGCCGACGGCGGTCTCCAGCGCCACCGAGCGCGGCGGGATGATGTTCAGCGTGACCGTGCGCCGGCCGTTCAGGCGCCTGACCGAGTCGGTGTCGACCGTCTCGACGATCTCGGCGATGGCCGACAGTGGCACCACGGCGCCCGAAGGCGTGAACACCGGCAGGTCCTCGACACCGCTGAGGTTGCGGTCGCTGCCGGCTGTCGAATACAGGAATACGTCAATCTTGTCGTCGCCGCGAAAGTACTCGTCGACAAAGGCCCCGTCGGTCAGCGCGGCAACGGCAAAACCGAGGCCGTCGGCCGTGAAGCCGAGCTCGGCGGATCGATCCCAGTCCGGCCGGATTTCGATCAGCGGCTGATCCAGCGACAGCGAGCCTGGCGAGGAATTGATCTGGGGGTTCTCGAAGGCCTCCTCGGCATAGCGGTAAGCTGCTTCGGCGACGACATACAGCTCGGCCAGGTCCTGGCCGGTGATGTCGAGGTTGACGCTGCGCGTGCCGCCGTCGTTGCCGGATATGATCGATCCACGACTGATGAATGCGCGCATGCCGGCGTAGGTTTCGTAGTGCGCCGTCATGACCTCGATCAGCGGATCGACATATCGGGGTTCGATCGGTTCAGTGATGACGCGCAGCCCGCCGGGATCAACCGACAGGTTGAAATAGGCCAGTGCCGGCACGTCCGCTTCACCGTTGGCAAATAGCTCTGGATCGGCATCGACATACGGCAGGAAGCGCTGTTCCAGCGCGTCGCCGATGCGGTTCATCTCCGTCAGGTTGTAGCCCGGCGGCGCGATCATCCGCGCAAACAGCTTTGGCTCTTCGCCTTCGGGCAGATATTCAGCCGGCGGCGTCAGCGTCCATAGAATGACGACCACCGCGCCCAGCGTTGCGGCCATCGTGACCAAGCGGCGCGGCGCAGTGCCAATCAGCCAGGCCACCCCGGCGACCATGGACTCGCGCAACGCGGTGCCGGTTTCAGCATGCTTTTTCAGGCCGAAGCTGAGCCGCGCTGATAGCGCCGGCACCACGGTAATCGCGACCAGCATGCTGGCCAGGATCGAGGCCGAGATCGCAATCGCGACGTCGGAGAACAGCTGGCCGGCCTCCTGCTGGATGAAGAAGATCGGCGCGAATACCAGCACGGTTGTCATGGTCGATGCCAGCACCGCAGGCCAGACCTGGCGGACGCCGTCCAGCGCGGCCTGCATCTTTTCCATGCCCTGCCTGCGCTTGCGCTCGATCGCCTCGAGCACGACGATGGTGTTGTCGAGCGTCATGCCGACCGCGAAGGCCACGCCGGCCAGCGAGATGACGTTGATGGTGCGGCCGGCCGCGAGCAGACCCAGAAATGCGGCGATCGTGCAGATCGGCACGCCAATGACGCCGACCAGCGTGGCCTGGCCCGAACGAAGAAACAAATACATCACGCCGGTCGCAAGCAGGGCGCCGAGGATCAGATTCTTCCAGACGTTGGCCACCGAGGCTTCGACGTAGACCACATCGTCGGCGATCGGCGTGATTTCCATGCCGGCCGGGCGGACCAGGTCGTTGTTGATCCGATCAATCGCGGGCAGCATCGCGCGCTTGATATCGATGACGTTGGAGCCCGGTTCGCGGTCGACGGCCAGCGTGATGCTTTGCATTCCGTTGACCGAGGCGCGGTCGCGCAACTCGTAGTGCAACAGCTCGACTTCGGCGATGTCGCCGAGCCGCAGAATCGCGTCGTCGCGCACGTCGATGATGGTGTTTTCGATCTCCTCGACCGAGTCATAGCGACCGACGGTGCGCAGCAGGTAGCGCCGCTTGCCGGCTTCCAGGTCGCCACCGGACACGTCGCGGTTGCGGCCACGAACAGCGTCGCGCACCTGGTCCAGCGTGATGCCCAGCTCGGCCGCAGCGCCCGGATCGACCATGATGCGCACCTGCCGCTCGGCGCCGCCCCAGACGTTGACCCGCGACACGCCCGGTACCCGCTCCATGCGCGTGCGAACGTTGTCGTCGATGAAGTCGCGCATCAGCGCCATATCCAGATCGAACGGGTTGCCGGTTTGCGGCCGGATTGAAAAGAACATGAACGAGTTCTGCGAGAACGAGCTGGCTTCCAGGCTAGGCTCGTCGACGTTCTCGGGGTAGCCGGGGACCTGGCTCAGTGCGTTATTGACCCGGATCAGCGCCTCGTTGATATCCACACCGAACGGAAACTCAAGTTCGATCTGCGCCGAGCCGTACGACGCCGAGGAAATCATTCGCTCCACGCCGGGCAGGGCGCGAAGATATTCCTCCTGCTCGACCAGGATCTCTTTCTCGACGTCCTGCGGCGTCGCGCCCGGCCAGCGCGTTTCGACGCTGACCACGCGAACGTCGAGGTCCGGGATCATCTGCACCGGGATGCGAAGCGCGGCCAATACGCCCAGCACGCAGATCACCAGCACGACCACGGCAAGGATGGTTCCATGTCGGATGACGCCGGCAAACATTGTCTCAGCGCTCCCCGTCGACGATGCGGACCGATTGGCCGTCGACCAGCAGCTCGTTGCCGCGAATGACCACCGGCAGATCCGGTTCCAGTCCGCTGGTGATCACGGCACGGTCACCGTCGACCCGGCCGAGCGTGACTTCGCGTTGGCGCACCACCGGCGGCGATACCGTGCGGTCGACCACGAACAGCGTGATCGTACCGTCCGGGTAGCGGATCAGCGCGTCGCGAGGCACCAGCAAGACGTCGGCAGCAGTTTGCAGGCGGATCGTCGCGCGGGCCGACATGCCCGGTGTGATGTCCGAATCGGCGTCGGTCAGGATCAGCCGCACGAGAAAGGTCCGGGCGTTCGGATCGCTGACTGGCACGCGCGCGGCCAGCTCGGCATCAAAGCGACGATCGGGGATTGCGTCTACCGTTACCTCGATCCCGGCCGAGCGCGGCAGCTGCGGCCACAGCCGCTGCGGCGCCTGCAGCTCCAACCACAGGTCCTCGATGGCAACCAGTTCGGCCAGCGCCGTGCCGGTCGATACCCACTCGCCGGCCTCGGTCAAGCGTCGCGCGATAACCCCGTTGAATGGCGCGACCACGCGGTGGAACGAAACACGCGCGGCTGATGTATCGCGCGCGGCCTCGGCCACGTCGAGTTCGGCGCGCGCCACCTCGGCACCCGATGCGCGTGCCCGAATCTCGGTGTCTGGCAGAAACCGGTCTTCGGCCAGCCGCAGGCCCTCGTCGCGCAGCCGCACGGCCTCGTCGTAGGCTGATCGGGCGCGCTTGACGTCGGCCTCAGCCTGGGCCAGCTCCAGTGCGGCCAGGCGGTCGTCGAACTGAACCAGCAGCTGCCCGGCCTCGACTGCGTCGCCGGCCTCGAAGTGGATGCTCTCGACTAACCCGGCCAGCCGCGGCGACAGGTCGGCGGCCCGCCGAGCGGTGAACGATCCGGTCAACTCGACCCGCTCCACCGCCGGTTCG
>JGI12210J13797_10242842_pt1 | contig 25380 bp, 13 predicted proteins | sample ElkSlonscriptome_3_FD_13797 | JGI IMG/M metagenome (IMG submission 13797)
CTTTCCGGCCCCATCTGAAGCTTCTTTCAATCGTGATGCTGATGATTCATTGAATGAGGTTAACGAGATGTTGGTCACATCGGGAGAATCCTGGGTAAATGTGGAAGCGCTGATCAGGTTTCGGTTGTAAGCGCCGGGCCCACCTGTCAATTCACCATATTCTACCCTGATCTGGAAGGGGAATAATTTCAAGTCAGGCTTATCGGCACTTTCTCCAAAATAGCTCACATCCACCTGGTAATAATATTGTTTATCAGGATTAGCCATTACATCTGTTTTGGCCCGGTTTTCAATTTCTGTTTTCATATTGTTATTGGTTTCTTTTGTTCCTGACACCAGGTTCCAGGCTAATCCAGGTCCATGCAAATTATGATTTAATAAATGAGCAGCCACCCAACTTCTGGCTCTGGTAGCCGGATCAATTAAATCCCAACCAGGAGGAGCTTCCTGGGGAGTAGAACCGGTGGTATTGCCGGGAATTGAGGTTAGTGGAAATGCCAGTACCTGTGAAGGACGGTTTTCGCTGATGGTTCGGTGGGTAACATTGGTTTCAATGTTATTTGAACCTTCCACATTTATTCCTGCTATGATCAATTGCTCAATAATCCGGTTCATTTTGGTATTGATCTGGGTTTTTAGCGCCTCCGCCTGTCGTGAGCTGCTTCTGTCTACCGCCACCTGGTATTGAGCCAGCAAAGGATCGATCTCCGCTTTGGTGGCAGTGATTGAGTCCAAAGCTTCTAATTTAGGTCGGTTTTCGGCGATTTTGGATGGATTTTCACTGTTTTGCGCAGTAATTTGGGCTCTGCGGTTGGAAACCAGCATTTCGATGGTTTTCGGAGCAGAAGCGACCATCAGGTTAATGTTGTTTCCTGCTGCCTGCAAGTAAAGGTTGTGGTTTTGTCCGTCACTGGTTCGGAAGGGTTTTCTTAGTCCCAATCGTTCCAAAATACTATTAACGGCGCCACTTACCACTTCCCTTCCTCTCTCGACCACTCCTTCTCCGAATTCAATTACCCGTAGCACCCCATCGATGATCGGTCTGCCAATTCGAAGTGCTTTGGCCACCAGCCAATCGATTCCCTGGGTAATTTTTTCCCGGATATTGCCGATAATTTCTGCCATTTTTCTACCCAGGCCTCCCAAACCAACCTGATTGGCCAGGAATCCGATCATAATGGGTATCCCCCGGGCCATGGCTCCTTCGAGGAAATCAGCAGCAATTTTGATGTTGCCAGCTGCGATTTCGGCAATGCCAGTTACAAAGGAATTCAATATCTCCAGCATCGCCCGCAAGTGTTCGATGAAGGACTCAATGGCTTTATAAATCGCGATCACGCTATTGATCACCGCCATAATTCCGGTAGGATCCAGCAGGCTCAGCAGCTTGGTGGTTACAGAGGCAATGATCCTGGTCATAATCCAGTTTCGGGCTGCTCCCAGCACCATACTCCAGAGATCACTCAGTTTTTCCTGGATGTATTCCCAGATCGCAATCGGTCCCCGGTCGATCACATCTTTGATGAAGGTCCAGATGCCGGTCAGTTTATCGATGGCGCCCTTGATCTTAGCTACTTTTTCAGCGCCGATCATTTCGGTTAGTTTCAGCCATACCCGTTCCATGATCCTTTCCACGCTAATGCCAAGGATCTGCAGCACCAGGTTGAGTATGCTCTTGAAGCTAAGATCGGGAGGCATTTCGATACCCAATTCTCCCACTGCACCAAATAACCAGTTGGCCAGGCCACTCATCAGATGGCTGAGGATATTGTTGAAGAATTGAACAAACCCTTGTTTGATTCCTCTGAGGATATTGACCAGGAAGCCAACCGGGTCGCGCTTGATGTTGCCAAAGGCTTCCAGTGAGCGTTGGATGATGTTATTGACGGTTTCGAAGGGGAAATTCATAGCGATCAGCAGGATCTCGATCGCTATTTTTACAATGGTGATGATAAAACGGATCAGCCTTATCACCGGATCGCCAAACGTATTGACAATACGCCGGAAAACGCCAATCGGATCAAGGAAATCATTCCAGTCTAAAGACTCCCACAAACTGGTGAACAGCCCCAGAATATATTCCAGGGTGAAATTGAGTTGATTGACAGCCTTATCGATCTGCTCCGTCATCTGATCGATCTTTCCGGTTTCCTTCAACTGCTGGAATTGCTCTTCTCCACCTTCCATCAGGCTAAAGAAGCCATGAATAATATTTTCAGTATTTCGTAGTACACGATTGCCGGTAAATGGATCCCTGCCGATCAATACCGTGATCAGGAAGTAGCCCCTGGTTTGACGGGCATAATTGCTCAACCTTCTGAGAAGTGCCTCCCTCAGGATCGACAGCAGTTGAACCATGGCATCGGTGATGAAGGTGACGATCCTGTCAATCGGTGTTAAGAAAGCCTGGGCAATTTCGGTAAAGGTTTCTATTGGTGAGTACAGGGATTCAAAGGAAATGGCGTTCCAGATGGTATCGAAAATATTACCGACATCTGAGATCAAATCCAGCACCAGGTTAAGGCTGCGGTCGATCCAGCCAACGCATTGCTCAAAGATCCCGTTTTCAATCATCTGGGCTTTGATCTGGGCGCCACGCTCTCCCAATACCTTCAACCCTGCATTGAGGATGTTGGTACCATTGCGATCCACCGGCTGTTTGGTAACCGGATCTTCCGCAAGTAAAACAGTAAGCAGGTCATAGGCGTCGGGGAAGTATTCTTTTACAAAGGTGGCAAGGGTATTGATCGCGATATCTTTCACCATGGTGAGGAAATCACCACCGACTTCTTCCACAAAAGAAACGATCGCATTAATTACACCCCGGAAAAGATTTGCCACCCGGTCCATTACCCCTTCAGGGTTAGATACATCATCCAGGCTTAATGAGTCCCAGAAATTCTCAAAGCTTGATTCCACCGTGGAAATCAATTCGGTAAAGCGCCTTACGGAATCAAATAACCAAGTGGCAACGGGATTAATAGCATCAAAGTAATCCAATACCCATTTCACCATGGCACCACCAATTGGGATCAGGTCGAGTACTGCATCGAGCAAGGTCAGTGGCGTTTTATCTACACCTCTGCCGGTGATGGGATCATAACCCAAAATGTAACTCAGCAGGGTGTAACCGGGTATTTCCACTACAAAATCACGCACCTTATCCAGAAGCCACCCTTTAGCAGCATCCAAACCCTCCTCGATATATCCGGCCACATCAGAAGCCAGGCCTGATACAGCACCCCAGGCGTCACCCAGCCAGCCACCCTGGATCATGAAGCCACCGGATCGTTTACTCACCGGCGATGCCATTGAGCTGATGGCCTTCGTTTGCAAATCTGCTGTCGCGGGCTCAGAATCATAGTCTTCCCCTCTGGATGCAAAACCACCGGTACTGCCCATTTCAAGACGCTGAATTTCCTCATCTTCTTCCTCTAAAGCCTGAGTCTGCAGCATTTCCTCCTCCTCATTTTCAGGACTGGCCTGAGATTGGATCAGTTCCTCCTCTTCGTCTTCCTTTTCGCTTTGGGATTGCAGCAACTCTTCTTCTTCACTTTCAGCTTTGCGGCTTACATTGTATTTTAATTTGCGTAATTCTTTGAAGGTTTTTGGCTCGGTATCGGCATCGCCCAATTCCGGATCTCTGAGATTACCGTTTTTAGCCACCAATGGATTGAAGAAACCCTGCCAGTTACTCAGATCGTGGGTTTGCACCTGCACTTCACCGCCCAAATTATCATCTCCAGCGGTATTTCCATTGACGCTTTTCACCCGGTTGGCCCCTTCCATGCCAACTACCAGGGCGTAATGAGAGCGTTTTTTTCTAAAGGCAAGGTCACCAGGCTGTGGCGTATGGCCTGGCGGATAAGCTGCTTCCGGAGGCATGAAGTTTTCCCCCAGCTTCCATTTTGGCATCGGGATACCGGCCTTATTCAGTGCCCAGAAAGCAAAAATACCGCACCAACTGGGTAGGGCGTCACGATTTTCTTTTACATTGGGATCTGGCTGATTGGGTACCATACCTGGCACCGTGGCTTTTTTCTTGATATGCCCTTCATACACCACCCCTTGCACACCGGTGGGACTGGACACTATTTTATCTCTGCCGAAGGTGGTGGTGAAGTATTCCATCAGCCGTTCCCAGCCAACGCGTTTTCCATCCGGACCTTCCTGGTTGGCTACTACTTTCCCTTGCTCTTCCTGGGCAATTTCTACTGCATTTTGCAATTGGGGAGCCGGCTGCCGTTGCAGAATTGATTTCTTTTGTACAGCAGTAAAGGCATGTTTTCTTTGCAGCCCTTTATTCAGGGGAACAGCACCCTGCTGAATAGTATGGGTTAATTCATGGGCAAGCAGGGTCCGGCCAGACCTGGAATCCGGATCGAATTTCCCGCTGTTGAAATAGATGTGATTGCCATAGGTAAAGGCATGCGCATTCACTTGCTTACTCAGATGCTGAGCGCTCGTGTCCGTATGGATTCTGACTGCGCTGAAATCGGCGCCAAAATGGGAAGACATATCCCTTCTGAGCGGTTCATTTATTGGCTGACCGCCAGCGGTGGAATTGTGCAGTTGGTTTTGAAATTGGGGCTGATCGACCGGGGGACCGCGACCGCTGAGCTGAATTACTTCGGTATGATGCAAAGAATTGGTCCGTTGATCTGAATATGTTTGTAATGTCTCTTCCTCTTCATCGTCAGCAACCCTCATCAGATCGCTTTTGGTCTGCAATAAATATGGTTTTCCTGACTGATTCGATTTGTGGTTTTCCTGATCGCTGGTAGAAATTTTGGAGTCAGAAACGGCTGAGGTTTGCAGTATATCCTCTTCTTCTTCCTCCATTTCCTCGCGTTGGATATCAGGAGGTTGATTGTCTGCATGATCCAGGGCACTTACCGGAGCATTTACCACCGTTTCCGCGATCAGATCCGCTTCTTTCTCAAATTCATCGTTGGGTTGATTTACCCGTAACTTAGGCTGGATCGCAGGTTTAAAAAAGGCACTTTCTGCCGTATCGGTCTCAGACGATTTTTGAAGCCCAAAAAAAGTCTGTCCAGATTGATGCTGTGGTTTTACAGCAGGTTTGACCGATTTTTCAGCAGTTGAAAACAATGCGTTTATTTTTAATTAATGCTACTATTTGCTCCATTCCACGAAAAGAATTTGCGGCATCCAGTTGAGTTTAATAATCCGGTAATTCCAGGAAACATAGGACAATAAGATATCTACCGTTTGCTCCTGCAGGTAGAGATAATAAAATCCATTTTTGTATTTCAATAAACCTTCTCTTATGAGAAAAGTGTTTCTTAAGCCATCAGGACTGGTATTTTTCAATGCCGACCAGTTTTTAATCACCGATTGCAGCAATTTTTCCACTTCAGCGATAAGATTACGGTCAGGGATAATTTTAGTATTGCAATGCTGACCGGGTTTTAGTCCCGCCAGAACTTTTGGGAGCGTCAGTTGCCATTCCGGTGCTTCGGTAGTGCCGGTAGCCAGGTAATGTAAAAGGATCGGAATTTCTTCCCGGTTGATAAAATCACCGTCGCGGTGGAGATAATTCAGTCTCTTCAGGAAATCTGGTAAGAAAACCGCCAGTAAAACCAATCCTGCTTGTCCGACAAAGGCACCATCCGGAAGTATTTGCCGGAGTTCCTCGGTATTTTCTTCAGGCCTGACATTTGATTTTTGGAGTGGCATCTGGTTTGATTTAATTAACCATTTTTGTAATTCGGGACGGATTTCCCTAAATCCAGTAAGCTTCTTAAAATCGATCCTCGGGTTTTTGGCATATTCGACTAGTATTTGCTGAAGCGCTTCGGGTAGCGATTTACCGGATTCCGCTAGCCGTAAAAAAATCTGATAATAGAATTCAACCGGTTGTAGGGGTGAGAAAACTTTAGGATTTTGATTCAGCAAATCAATAAATAAACGCAGCTCTGTTACCAGGTTCTGCTCCTTAACCTGAAGCTTCAGAAAATCATTGAATCGGGTTTGACCAATTAAGCGATAAAACCTGTAAAAAGCATTTTTATCCTTAATTATTCCGGTCAGTTGCTGATCTCCTTCCTGACCGGCAGTTAATAGTGTGATGAAATTATCGACTAACGATTGCCATTCAGGTTCAGCTTGAAAACGGTTCACCTGCCCTGTCATTAAATACTCTAAAATCAGATTGAACCGGTGCCTTTCCACCGGAATTTTACTGGATCGATGTTCATTTAAGGCCTCATAAAGGGCTTTTTTAACTTTCTGATTGATTACCTCCTGCACTTTGTCACTTGCTGAAAAAAGATCTTCATCTATTGACAATTCAATGTGGATATTTAAATCAGGGATGGTAACTATAGTTTCAGGATCTATCAATAGACTCGCATTTTTATCGAGTACTTCCAATATATTTTTTTTAGCCCATTCAACTACCTGATCGGCACGAACATGATCCGCTCTGATGGAGTTTATGGCAAAATCAATCGAGGCATTTTCTATCCTGTTTTTCACTCTAAAATAATATATGTTCAGCCCGATTTGTAATCGGGTTGGATTAGTGCTCAGCGTTTGTAACGCGACCCGGATACCAAATTTCATCCCAGTTAGTGTTACCCAGTCCACAAGCGCTTTCAACGAACCATCTAAACCAAACTAAACCTTCTAAACTATTCTAAACTACTAAATCCATATTCCATCCAGTTTAATCTAAGCCATCAAAACAGACAATGCACTTTCCAACTCATTCAATAAGTCCAGATAAACCGGCTTGGGCGGTGTACCATTGGCAACTGCAGCAGCTTCATTTTTAACGGCCTCCAGCATATTTTCAATAAATACCTTTTCTTCATCACTGAAGTCCACCTGATTTGGCCAGGATTTGATCAGACGAATGATGGCATTTAAGGTGGTTTCGGTCTTGACTCTTGCTTCATTCACATCCTTATTTTGACAACAGGCCAGAAACATGGTCAATTTTAGCATCGCCTCGAAAAACAAAAGGGCTGGCCTTCTCAGTTCTTTATTATTCCTGACCACTTGATTCAGCGCCCTCACCGTTTTTTGGATATCCGATACTTTAATTTCGCCGGTCAGCAGTTTGCACTGTTCTTCCTGAGGCCGGTTGGCAAGCTCATCAATTTTTTCAATAAATACAGTTCTGAATCCGGGGTATGACTCTAATTCTTTTTTCAATTCTTCCGGTGCAATTTCCTCAAAAAAACCAAACCGCTCAGCCAGTTCTTCAACTGAAAGACAAGTCCGTTTTTCCGGTGGTTGTTCCTCGAATCGCACGGTCAAAGGTTGTGATTCACTTTCGCAAGGGCCATTAAAGGCACGTAAAATCACTACGGCAGTTTGTGTGTCAGAGAAACTGATTGGGCCCGGATCACGCTGATCAGAGAATTGGCCGTTGCCAAAATCCCAGGCGTAACGATCTGCAAATTCTGTTACATTATTGAATTCGGCCGACCGGTTGGCATGATCTTGTGATTTAATACTGATGTTGATCTCCGGACGGTTGTAAACTCTAACCCTGATGGTTTTTATATTTTCATTTAATTCATAGCTGATGGCAATTTCTCTTGAAGGATCATTTTCAACTGGGTAGTTGACAGGTTTGAATTTGAAATCATTGTTGACGGAATCATCAATTTTTAAAGTTCCTCCTTCAGGCGCTGTCAATATATCATATTCGCTTTGGTCATCTTCACAAAACTCCCTGTACTTCATCTCCAGACGGATTCTGGTTTCTCCAGGTGGGGGTTCCTCATCATCCATCACTATATAATTCATGGGCATGCAGTCGGATTTGCACATATTTGGTACAAAGAAATCCGCGATCACTATTCCATCTGGAAGTTGGGTGGTCAACTCTTTTAAATCTGCATCAGACAATTTATCTTCAGCTCTTTGGGCGTCAACCAGATCGAAGACTTTATTCAAACCCACGGCTTTAACTGATAATTCCTTTTTGTATTCAAGAATTGGATTTTTGTACCTGCCAAAGGTACCCGCGGTCGCACTTTCATTGACTGCGTTGATGGTGTTTTCAGATTCTAATGATCTGACATTAACATTACTGCTGATCCGACCTGTAAATGCTGGTCTTTCGGCAGTAACAGAATTAAAGTTATCTGAATTTGTTTCAAATGGTCTCTCTCCCTGGTTAACCGATTCGATATTCCGGTTATCATTATACACTAAAATAAACGTGCCGCCGGTAGTAACCCCTGCTTTATGCTGTACACCACTGTTCATCATGGCATACATGGCAAAGGATTGGTTGGAAATAAACAGGGCATAATTGATCAGAAAATTCTTGTAAATCACCTCAAACACATTGGCTTTACAGATGCGAATCACATCGTCAAGGCTTTCTTCCCAGAGTGCCGGTAATTCAAAACCTTGTGCATTATCCAGCGACACCAGCATCAATGCAGCTACGTTGGAAGCATCCTTAAGCCTTTGGGTCAGGTCATTGATTTCTAGTTGAACTAATCCGTCTGGCAATACCTCGTGGATTTTTTCCAGGTAATACATCAGATAAGCGGGACTCAGGAGCGAAGATTGATTGGTCGCACTAAAAGTTCGGGTGCTGATAAATGCCTGGGGGGTGATATAGGGCTGATCTTTTATTTTCTGATACAATGAATCAAATTCTTCTCCATAAGAATTGGCGAAGGTTCGGTAATTGGGAAAAGCTTGTCGGATCAGGTCTGATTGAGGAATATTGGTGGTAGGCGTAAGATTTTCATCAAGGCCTACTCTCCTCAGGTTGTAGAAATAAGTCATTATTTTCAGTAACCTGCATCTCAATTCTGCTGCCTGCACATCGTACTGGGCTTCAATGTCGGCAAAATAGCAGTGCAATTTTCTGACATCTTCTCTGTCTCCGGCCATAATCTCCGACAGACGATTGCTGCTGGTCAGTAAACTCCTGATCATCTCAAACAAATCACTGTTGAGCGCAATTACATCAAACGGTAATCGCTTTTCATTCTTGATTTGCTTCACCCTGGTCAGGGCCTGTTTCCAGTTTAAGCCCAGGTGTCCTTCAATCCGGAAGAAATTAAAAGGCTCGATGTCGTAATTTAAAGGTGTATTGAAATAACTATTGCCATTATAATTAGCTGCATAATATGACAAATTGGTATTGCCTTTTTTGAGCTTACTTTTTTTAAAATTCCAGTGATCGAAGAGCGGGCTGGGCGGATTCACAATATCGTAATAATATGGAATGGCCTTATCCGAGAGTGGTAAATCACCATATTGGCTGGGTGTGATCCTGATTTGTTCTCTCGATTGCCTTTGTCCCACAATATTCCCGGGAATATTCAACTTGGACACCATCAGGATAATCTTTTTCAGTAAAAAACTAATTTTGCCTTCAGAACAACCAGTACAGGCAAAAGCTGGTGACTGAATCCAATGATGGCGGTATTCGTCAGGTGATGGAATGGCATTGCCAAGGATCAGGTGTCTTGGAAATAAATCTTCATTGGGACAACAGACAGACAAACAGTCATTGCAGATTTCCCTTAATTCCTGGTAGGCCAGGATCAGGTCAGAAAAGAAATCATAATAGTACTGAACAAACAACAGTTGCTGCAGACTGAGGCTTCCGTCATACAAAAATTTAAACTTGCTCTTGAGTCCAGAAAAAGGATTGTTGGGAAATTCATCCTTGAGGTAGTAGCCGAATGAACTGTAAGCGGCACTAAGTACCTGTTCGATCTGCAGGATGAAGTCGTTGTTCAAAAGATCCAGGAAATTTTTTAATACTGCGGTGGAGCTTAAAATTTTAGTGGCTGGCACATTGTACCGGGGCATTTTAATTTCCGGCCATTCCACGCAGGCGGGTTCAGCTAAAAAAGGAGCGTTGTCAGGTCCGGACAGGATCAGTTCATCCAAATGTTCAAGGTCAATCAACAGCGGCCGATGGGTAACCTCGACGGTACAACCTTTGTCATCGCAGGTATCCGGATCACAATTTTTATTATCGATCTTCAGTAATTCCACAAAAATCAGGACCGCTTTTTCCGCTAGAAAGGCAGCGCTAACTGGTTTTTTAATTTCTGCAGCCCCATTGTTATGAAGCAGGTAAAGGGGGAATTTCTGCTTGCCGGAACCAGCATCGATAAATGGCGGGTACATAAAATCCTGTTCGGCAGAAAACTGGTCATTATAAAACGGAAAGGTTTGCTCAGGAAAAGGAACCAGGTACCCTTTGGAAGTCACACCTACCCCCTCAGTAATGGTGATCGAATTTCCGTCCTCACTCACCCTCACTTTGAGGCCACACATGATACCGATCCCGATCAGGGTGGTTCTGGTTAATCGCTGCTGCTCCTCCAGGTATCCAAACATCTGGTTGAGGCTTTTTTCAGTGAGTACCTGATCCGCTACAAATTTTGGATACTGATCATGTTGAATAGACTGTGCCATAAGCGTAATTTTTTAAATAACAGTGTTGTTTAATCGAACCCTGTTTTCATCGTCACCATCTACACAATCATGCAGGGTAGCCTGAGGGTAAACACTTTTTAGTTCTTTGAATATCTTAAGTAAAATGGTCAACCGGTTGTGTAAAACGACCTGGTCCGGATCAGCTTTGGATAATTCTTCCAACCAGCTGCAATAAGCTTGTTCGAATTCCTGCAACTGCAACTCTGAAACCCAGCAGATCTTGACACCCAGGTGAGCAGGTGTTTCCAACCGGATTGTTTTTTCTGCGAATCTCCGGAAGGCAATACCACTGTTTGCCAACCCATGTTCGCCATTCAGTACCACGGTAATCCGGAAAGAGTAAGGATCCTCTTCACCACATAATTCGCATTCTTGGTCGATGCAGATAGATAAAAAAGGATCTCCACCGGGAATTGTGAGTGAAGGCAGATTTCTTGGTCTGAGCAGAATGTGTTCTATCACAAATATTTTTTCACTGCTCACCACCTGATCGATAAATGACTCTATCGAGGCTTGGTGCGCATCGGCATCTGCCTGGGCGTTATATAAATCTGGTGAATTTGCCACTGATTCACTGCTGTCATTTTCCAGCACTACCCTGAAGTCGCTAGCCTCAGGAACCACCTTAAGGTTGGTTTTCTGCTTCAGGAAAACGAGGGCTTCATCCACCGCATTTTTAAGTTGATTTCTAAGATCGTACTCCTGGTCGACACCAGTAAGTTCATTCCCGGCCAGTATTACTTGCTGATCCTGATCATCAAGAAACCAACTGCCATCCCATTTGCCATCAGTGTTCTTGGTCAACTCATACCGTATAAATGAATAGGCGCCATTTAAACCCAATAACACCCGGATTCTTTCGCTCAAACCAGATACATTCAGCTCATCGCAGACCAAATCAGGATCCTTGTAATCAAAAGCTTTGGCCCGGTTGGCTGAAATGACCGGGAATTTCTCCAGAAAGTTGATTTTATCAAATACCAGCTCCTCTTTAGCTTTTTCTTCAGAGCCGTAAGCCTGGTACAGCATCAGTGCATAATTGCTGAATGATTCGGCAAAACGGGCCAGTAAATGATCCAAAAACCCATTACGCCGGTCTAAAAATTGGTTTCTGCTTTCCAATAAATCATGGTATCCCTGGTGGTCGATATCTACGTAATAATCCGAAACACCCTTCATTTCTGATTCATTGAATAAACTGGCAAAATAACTTTTGGAAATAGTGGGGTTTACGGAAAGCATGTCCTTAAAATGCTCCAGCTGTTTTAAATAAACAGAGAGGATATGCTCAAACAGTAAAAAATAAGCCTTTAGCTGTTTGGTCTGGGCTTTCCGCTCGCTGGTGGCGGGTTCTTTCAATCCGTGTGGGCCCACTCCGTATGTCTCCGGGAGTGAATAATGGACCGGATAATGGGCATTTTGACCAAGGTATTCTCCCTCCGGCACCTCCAGGTCTAAGTCTGTTTGCAGCACCTTATTTTGTTGGCGAATGCCTTTCCACATCTGTAGCGTATCATGCAATTCATCCGGTCGCGGTAAAAAGGGAAGGTCATCTTTATACACCAGGACTTTGGAGGCATGGATGTAGAGCCTGGGCTGATGTCCCGGAGCAATTTTCAATTCCCAGGGTTGAGATTCCACCAGCTTACCTGCTTCATCATAGCGGGTGATCGCCAAATTTTTAACCGCAACTATCCCGGCTACATCCATCAGGATATTGATGATATCAGAGGCATAAATGGTAGTTCGCAGTTCAGAATCCTCCAGTTCTTCATCGAGAATAAATCCATGATCGAGTTTAGGACCATGAAAAATTTCATCGGTATATTTCCCGTCTGAAAGCAATTCACTTAAGGTATAAAACCTGACCACCGGGTTCAGGTATTGGGTGATCAGATAATAAGCTTCACCCAAAACAGCTTCAATATCGGCATCTCCGGACATTTCGAGATCGGCACAAATTCCAACATCAACGATCGGAACGGTGCTGATTTTACAGAAGTCTTCGGCCAGGTTCCGGTACCGATGTAGGGCTGCAGTTGCTACTTCAACCGCTTCTTTCGCCTTTTGCAGCTGGTATAAATACTGACTGAATGGACCGGTGACATTAATATCCTCAAAGATGTTGCGAATATTTCCTTTGTTGATCACTCCCCTGCCCTGTTCAGATTTAAACCAGATTTTGACCGGCAATTCAATCAGACTGATGTTTTCCACGCCGTCGGTGGTAGTGACTTTATAGTCTACATCCACCCTCATCGGATTTCTCAGGGCCTTGTAAAATACTTCATCAGCCACATCCAGGTGATAATTGATTAATTCGATACTTTGAATTTCACTAGCATCGATCACCCTCATCAAGGCAGCATCGGTTTGGGCCAGGTGCCAGGGGGTAAGGCGGATCTCGGCGGTAGCGCTGTGCTTTCCTGCGTCGAAAGTAAAGGGATGGAAAATTTTACCACCGTTGAGATCGCCATATTGCGGATCCACTTCAAGTTCCAGGATTGCGTCCCAAAACCCCCTGATCCTCACCGGGTGTTCCGTTTCCTGATAGGTCAACTCACTTTCCTTGCAGTCGGCGTAAAACCTGGGATGGCAGGTGCAAGGGGTGCATTTCATCCAGGCATTGGCAATACCGGCCTGATCAATCAGGACCTTGCGCCAGTCATTATCTGTAAAAGGATTGACAGTCAAAATCTCGCGGGCAGTATAAAAGCATTGCAGATCCCAATCGACTTCCTGGTTAGTTTGGTAGGCCAGCAAATCTTCAATGGAAAAACCCAGCTTAAATCCAATTTCCGTTTGCGCAAAACAAAGCAGCTCCAACAAAGTGATACCCGGATCATGTATGTTATAATCGGTCCAGTAGGTGCTGCCTAATTTTTCTATCAACTCAATACCCTTCTTTCTAAGAGCAGCATAATTTTCACTATCTCTCAGGTCAGCGTGCTTCAATATGGTTATGTGCTCATTAGTCATCACAAATGATGTCATCTGTTAATTCATCTTCTTTCAGCATTACCTTGAGGTCGTGTTTGATTGCAGGCACCGAAACCAGGATCGATCTCGCGGTTGATGCAATCGCTTCCTCCACTTTGGTACTGATACCGCCGGCAGTGATATGAATCAATTCGAAATCAGTGAGAAAATCGACGTAGGGCAACTCCTCGATAAAGTCAATCAACACCGATTGATGTACACTGCCACCAAAATTCACTTCAGTATCATCATCGAAAGCCCAGGGACTCAGGAAGTTGGTGATGTCCTGCTGAATGACTTCCTTGTAATAATTGACATCAGGATATTCTTCCCTGAGCGTGATCGTGCATTTCACTTTTACCTCTTCGAAGTCGGGCTGGGCAGTACAAATTTTTACCTGGCAGGAAGTTCTCTCATTAAGAAAGTCTTCAATATTTTGCAGGGTACTTTTCTTAGTGTAGGGCTTGAGCGGATCGATGTCATTTCGGTGAGCCAGGTTAGGAATGGTAATGACGGTCACGTATCCAGGTGCTATCTCATTATAAACCAGGTTGCCTTCGCCAAGAGAACCCGTCAGTTTGGTGTGGTTCAGACATTTTACCTTGTAGATTTCAGGAAATTCCTGCAGCACCAGCCTTTCATAATCCCAGATGGTAATGGCCCGGTTTTTATGCCGGAGCCGCTCCGAAGATCTGACGTAAAAAGTATCACTAGCCTCTTTAGGTCTGCCATCGAAGCTGGAAAAAGGCTGTTCAATTTTTTTAACCCTGGCTTCTGGTACCAGTAATTTTTTAATTTCACCGGATGCAGCAATCATGGTCTCATACTCGATTTCATCCGGAATAATTCGTTGCACTTCAATCGCATTGGGATAAATACCGATGATTTTGCTGACAGCATCCGGCGCTTCAATTACAGCACATTTGATCCAGATAAGGTTACTCTCAAAGGCATGGTGTTGCAGTGATGCATCTTTGGGAATAATAAAATTGATGATCCCCGACTCGATTAGGCCATTTGTATTGTCCCCTACTCCATTTTCATCAAATGGTCGCCATACATCATTGGCAGTAAGATATTCCCAGTTGAGATGGTTTTCCGGTTTTTCCAATAACGGATCTTCGCTACCTTCCTGCAACTGAAACAAAACAGACTGAGTATCGCCCGGTTGCAGGTTTTCGAACCCGATAAACAAACTTCCCTGGGCCGGGTAATTTCCGTCGGAAGAAGTGATTAGCCTGTTCAGGAGCCTGACCTCGCTATTTTGCAATACTTTATGCTGCTCACTATCCCCGAAAGGTCCGACCTGGAAGAAATTCAGGGGTCGGTTTTTAAAAATATTTTTATCCGGGGAAGAAAGGGACAAATTACAACTTGCGGTGTAGCTGACTGAGAAGGATTGTAAGGTTGGTTGATAAGGATAAGCTGGAGCGGTGGCAGAATCGTCATTCAATTTATAAAAACTTTGGAGGGCAAGGTAATAATCCCGGTGTCCGAAGTCATTGTTAAGCTTTATTTTTAGGTATCCCTTACTGGAAGCAGCATCATAAGGTTCATAATCCTGGTCCTTATCCAGAAAAATATCATCAGACAGACTTAAATTAATCGCTACCTGGTCGATGACGGTAGAGCTGGTTTCAGTTCTGAAAACGTGCTTTTCACTTTCTAATGATTGCCACTTATTTTGGCTGAGTTTTAAAATATCGACGGTAGGAACATAACTGGGCTTATTGGTACTATGATACGGTGTATACTTTGCCCCGGAAGCTGGTTCATAATCAATCACCCCTCTGTTCACATTGCCATCTTCTTGCAAAGGATAATCTTTCCAGTAAAAATTCAATTGTACCTTGGCACCCTTTTTATAAAAGATCTCATCGCTGCCGATGATAAAGGAATTTCCAATGGTTGGCTCCGGTCCCCAGGGGAAGAAAGGTTTGGAAGGATTGAGCGGGCTACTGTCATTGTGCAATTCCAGGTTTTTGACCCCATCTTCATTATAGGTCCCGTTGATTTCGCCAACTTCTACTTTCAGATCGATGGTTGAAACCTTTAATTCACTAAGAATACTATAGATAAAATCCTCATTATCAATATGTTGTATCAAAATTTTAAGTACTGGCTCGGTGCTGGTGAGGCTTCCCTCATGCACATCCTGTTGATAAGCGACCACCGGATCGTCATCCGCAGGAATGGTGAAGCTGAAAGATAAACCGGTAACCTTGCCACTACCATTTTTAGTAAGCGTCAGATTGGTTTCAGTTATTTCCAGCCACTCTTTTTCAGTGGTGATGAAAGCTAAGTAGCTGAAATTATTGAATTGAAGATGATTGGAGGGCGTAACATCCAGGGTAATCACCCTTTGGCCTTCTTTTAATCTTAGGTAATGGGAGGCAACGGCAAACCCAATGGTCGCGGCCGGCATGTTGATGTTCACCAATTCAGCATTCACAAACTCCTTGATGTGAAATGGATGCCAGGCGATTGCATCCTTGTCAAACTTTTCGCCCAATCCGTCGGCACTATTGATCACCGGAGCTGCAAATAACCTGCCTTTGTTGATCTTACTTCCGATGTTATCTTTTTCATCGCCATAATATAGCCCGGACAGGTGTTTAATGCTGGCTTTATTCAGAACGGTTTCCCTGGTGCTTTGATAATTGATGTTATTCCCCTCATCATCCTTGGGTCCGAGAAATATAGTGTCGGCTTTGATGGCATAGGAGGAAGTTACCTTATTCAATTCCATTACCAGGAAAGCCAGGTCCGGAGATTGGGCCAGAGGTTTTAGTTGCAGGACATTTTTGTAATAAAAGTCCAGGTGTCTACCGGTCAGCTCATTCAGATGTGCGTCGGTATCTTCCAGTAGCTGCAGCCAGGTAAGCAACAAAGCGTAATCGGGCTCATGATTGGGCCAGTCGGTCAGGTATCTGGTAATGTATTTCTGGGAAAGGTTGATGATGAAGGAAGCCGAAGCACTAATCCCATCGAGAATACCGGTGAAAAAATTATGTTGTGAAGCGTATTTGATTTGCGGTGCCACCCCAGTCATACCACCAAAAATGGTAGGGTCGGCTGCGATGGACGAATAAAAAGTTTCAAAATCAGATGTAACTGTGTATCGTTGACCGTCAAGGTTGGACAAGCCTTTTCCCACAAATGATTCATGACTGATCAGCTGCTGATGAAAAATGGTAAGGTCAACCGATGGACTATTTACGATTAAGGCCGGCGATTCAGCCAGCGATGCTTTGTAATAGGCGATGGCCCGGGTTTCCAGGGGCAGGAGTTTGGTGCGAATGTGATTGTAAAGCAGGTAAGAATATTCCTGGTCTTTTTTGGTATTTGTAAACAGATCGTCAACGAGGTGAAAATAGGTAAAACTGATATCAAAAAGTTGGGTATATTTCTCCTGGAGCTGCGAATCTTCCGTTTCCAGGTGTTGCAAAATTTCCCGTACCGGGAGTGCCAACCGATCTGCACCATAACTTGCCACTAATGCCAGTCGCGCACTGAGGTTATTGCCAAAAAATGGTTTCATGGTACCAGCCGGGGCATTATTTAAGGCAAAATAAGTCACATGATCTGAAAATCTCCCTGCCCATACCATCCAATCCTCCGTAGATTTATCGATCACCCTCACCGAATCCGGGTCGAGTTTGATCAATGCCCTTTGTCCCTGGCTGGTGCCGTTACGGATTAATGGATTTTTATTTTCAGAGCAATCACTCATATCAATTCGCTAATGGATGATTGGTGGTGAGTATATTCATTTCGGTGGCTTCCTCGCTGTAAAACGGGAACACAAAATTGAAGCGGCTGTTGGTGGCGCTTACGATATATTCAATCGAAATCAGCAGTACGCCTTCATTCTGCCGGCTATCATCGAGGGTGATCTTTTTGACTTCAATCCGGGATTCAAAGTATAGTATCGCAGTCCTGATTCGCTCTTTGATCATGGTTTTGGTACCGGTATCGAGCGATTCAAAAAGCAGTGATTCCATATGACAGCCATATTTTGGTTGCATCACCCGTTCGCCCGGCCTGGTGGTAAGCAGGATTTCAAGACTTTTCTTAATGTCGTCGTAAAGGCTGGTTGTTTCCACCTGCCCCTTTTGCCGGTTGAAAGTGGGCGGAAAGCTCCAGCCTACCCCGATAAAATCTTTTGCATTCTCCATAATTATCTCCTTTAACCGATTAAAACATTTGGTGCGCCTACTACAATGGTTCCCCCGTGAGTTGTCGAATCACCCATTCTGGCGGCTGGCATTCCATTGATCATGACGGTGGTCGATCCCATCGCGATAGAATCCGGAGGCCCGACACAAATACACATATCTCCCAACCTGGCAGCCGGCATACCTGCAATGATCACGTTACTGCTGCCCAAACTTACCGGACCTCCAACGTGTGGCACGGTGCCTGTCACCATCGGACATACATGAAAATCGCCTAATCTTGCTGCTGGTGCTCCCATTTTTAGTTGATTTGAACAATACTTCCTTTTATCGTCGTAGAGCCGCCTGACGAAAGTTCAGCGCCGGCACCACCTTCTACTTTGGTCATGGCGCCGCCCTTGATTTCAGCATTGGTACCTGATTCAATCTTCAGTTCTGCCGATGCTTTGAGTTTGATGTCTTTGATGCTTTCTATTTCAATTCCGTCGGAGTTCATCAGAATCTTATTGCCATGACTGTCTTCTAATGAAATGCTGGAATCATCGTCATTCATGATTACCTTATGTCCTCCGGGTGTTTCCAGGGAGATGGCTTTCTTCTGGTCATCGAAATGCAGCTTCAATTCCTCTCGCGACAGGTATCCCTTTTCATGATTGTCGTTACTCGCTTGGATAGGGGCTGTATTTTTGCTGCTATGCACTTTCCCCAGGATCACTCCCGCCCGCGGATCATCATTGAGAAATCCGGTGATCACTTCATCACCTATTTCCGGTCGGAACACCCACCCCCTGTTTTCTCCAGCATCCAGCGTGCATAACCGCATCCAGGCGCCGTCATCGCTTTCATGCACCAAAGGCAACCTGACCTGGATTCTTTCTTCACCTGCCGGATCTTCAAGGTTGGTCACCAGGCCGATTTGCAAACCATGAACCGCGGGCAACAAAGCCGAGGCTGACGGCTGTTCCAGTTCAAATTTCTCTGCGAATCGTTGAGGTGAATTGCCAAATTGCAGGTGCGTTTCCCATACTCCTTTCTCGATCTGGTGCCTGACCCCGGAAAGCATTACCTTACCTTCAAATCGTTCACCAACATTCTGCAATTCAATCATTTGCCCGGGCAGGGGACTGTGAATGCCATCGATTTTCAGACTACCCCTGATCTTGGCCAGCCTGCTTTTCTTGAAAATGCTATTGACCCAGATCTGCAGTTCGGCTTCTGAGAGTCCGGGATGTTTGAGCTTGAATTCATCATTTTTAGTTACTTCAGCTAAATCTGCACTGGCGATATTCCCGGCAGCAGGTACCGCAGGATCCTGAGCCTCACTTTCAATGGTTTCCTGATCCGCCGGATTCCAGCTATACGATTTCATAGCCTCGTATTGCAACCTGGCATCTATTTCAGCATCCATTTCTTTAATGGTAGCCCCGTAGGCCAGGGTTAACACCGGATCCTGGGAAAAATCAGGCGCCTTCATTTGTATTTTTGTGCCCTCCGATGAGGTGACCCATAATCCGTTTTCTTCAGCACGGCAAAGCATAAAATCCCAATCAGTACAATTGAACTGAACAATTTCCGGATGGGTATAAGTTGTATCGTCTCCTTCAAAGTCCAAATTATGATCACGACACAATTGATCGGCGATTTCTGAATCCTTCATTTCGTGGAAGTAATTATTCGACAACCTGGTGGTCATTTTGATGGCTTCATGCCGGCATTCTATCATTAACACCGAAACACTTTTACGGACTTTGATGCTGTGTTTTACAATAATGCCCTTGAACACCGGCTCCTCATCACTCACATAACCAGCCTGTATTTCAATCTTTTTACCAGGAATGAAATCGTCACTGTTGCTGGCCCGAAAACCTTGTTCGGCAGCCGATCCATCCTGAAGCAAGATGGTGGCTTTGGCAATGCTGTTGATCTCTTTTTGTACCACTATACTCAATACCTTGTTCTGATCCGACATCTTATTGCCATCGAGCAGAATGGTAAAAGTAGAAACAGACTTTGGGGCGGTACTTGGTATTGAATTCACTGCGCTCATGCTACCGGAGTATTTTTTTCGATCGGTGGGAAAAATAATTCAATGCCGGGCTCCAGGTTCCTGAAACTCGAGAGTTTATTGATCCTGGCAACCTGCAGGTAATATCCTGAATGGCCATAAATTTTAAAACACATCATCGGCAGGGTATCACCTGATTTCACCTGGCGATAGTGCGTCATATCAGGCGATTCCCGGCGCTCTTCGGCAGTGCGTAAATTATCTTCAATGCTGCCGCTAAAGGTCACCTTGCAGATGGCCCGGATTGGTTTTCCGTCGGGATTGAATAGCTTAAAATTAATGTTGAGACCAGTACACCTGCCTTTAAACAACAGACTACCCCACAAAACCTGGAAATGTTTGGGTTCGTGAATATCCCCCTCGTATTTCAAAAGCAGGTCCCGCAAGGTGGTTATATCTTCTTCAATGGATTCCCGGGGATTGTCATCAATAATGCCGGAGCTGTCGATCAGTAATTCGAAAGCAAACTCCTCAGGTTTTGTAACAGTAAATCGCTGTTGGGAACTGCTGGTGCCCTGTCCTTGTCCATCCTGGTATTCTACTTTATAATCCAGGGTGTAGGTTTCCGGATTGAGCATAGCGGTAAAATCTTCCTGTTCGTCCGGAGAGTCAGAATAGTCAGCATTTTTAAAGGCTATGATCTTCAATTTTTCCAATTTTCCCAGCGCCATTACCTTTCTTTTTTATCTTCAATAATTTTCACGATTTGCTCGACTATGTGTTGGGTCATCTTTTCCGGATTCACTTGTTTTCCGGCATCTCTTTCTGATATAGGGGTACTACTTCCTTCGCCTCCTTCAGATTTAGCCTGGTTCACGGATACCGATACGTTTAAATTTCCAATTTCCAATGGCATGTTATTCCCGAATTTTAAAATAGTTATATGCAATCTCTAAAGTTTCTACCATCACCGAGTTTTCGGATGCGTTTAAATCGCTGACATTCCACTTTTTGGGCCAGGCTTTAAATACCTGCCAGGTGATCAACGGCTGATGCGTTTCGTTCAATAAGCTGATGTTCAGGTTGGCAGGCTTGTAATCCCGGTCGTAAAGTGCATCTTTGATCCATTGAATCAGGTCGGAATCAAGCAGGAAGCCCCTTTTCAGGGTGAGGTCGGCAAATTTGGTCCGGCCGGGGATCTTATGTTCAAATAAATTCTGACCTCCTTCTTTGATTGCTTCCACCTCCTGCTCAAGATTGAGACCACTCACACTTTGAAACCGGACGTCGTTGTCATTGCCCACATTGATAAATTCAACTTTGAAATGAAAGCTGACTGGTGGGTAATAGCCGCCGGCCCGATGTATATCAACTTTTGCCAAAACTTATCCTGAGTTTGTAATTATTCAATGATCTTGAGCCCTTCGTGCGCCAGTTCAAGAGTTTCGATCGCCACTTCATTGCCATCTGATTTAAAATCGCTGGCCTGCACCTTGATCGGAAAGGCATTTTTGATCCCCCAGGTCACTACCGGCTCGTGTTCTTCATTCAGCAAGCTGATGGTGATGTCACGTCGTTCTACGGTGGTGAGGCTGATGGTTTTCATCCAGGTATAAAATTCGATATCTCCGGAAAACGTACCTCTTTTTAAGGTGATATTGCTGAATTTGTGCATGCCCGGCATTTTTATTTTATGGTATTCAGGGCTGCTGCCTTCGCGGTATTCAATGGGCTCTACCTGAAAGTCCAGACCGGTCACTTCTGTAAAACCTACTTTGCTCCCACCCCATTGGACCAGGAAGTGAAATTTGGGTAATGGATACGTTGCCATAATTATTTTTGATAAGTTTTTAAATAAATTTTAATCGGAATCGGCTTACGACTCTGCCAATTTGTGAGAGAATTGCAGGATAATGAATTCCGCCGGTCTGACCACTGCCAAACCAATCTCCACGATCATCCGACCTTCAAGAATGTCAATCGCACTCATGGTTTTGCCCAGGCCGACTGCCACATAAAACGCATGTTCCGGCTTAGCTCCCTGCAAGGCACCTTGACGCCATAGATTGCTCAGGAAGTTCTCTAACATGGTTTGCACTTTGATCCAGGTGTTGGAATCGTTGGGTTCGAATACGAATGCTTCGGTTGATTTTTTGCTGCTTTCTTCCACCATATTGAAGAAACGCCGTACACTGATATATCGCCATTCATTGTCGTTCCCGGCTAACGTTCTGGCCCCCCAAACGACAGGTCCCTTGCCGGTAAAGCTTCGGATGGCATTGATCGATTTACCCGCCACTGCATCCACATTCATGTTTGCCTGCTCGTCATGGCTGATGATCACAGATGGAGCTGAAACGGAGTTCATGCTCACATTGGCCGGTGCTTTCCATACGCCGCGGCTGTTATCCACTTTGGCATAAATGCCAGCCATACCACCGCTGGGTGGGATTGTATTGATATTTTTTCGGATATGTTTTACGATATTGCTGACCACGGGGTGATTTTGATAAAGCAGGTCCTGGGCCGCATTCATGTAGCTATCGGCAGCGCTTACTATCGCCTCGGAATAAGTGATCAATTTTTCAAATTCACCTAATACGTCATTGGCAATTTGTTTGGCCATCGATGGATGTTCAGCGGTATCGGCTACATTTCCGTAAGACTTGGTAGAGGCCGTGATTCCCGATAAGGCAGAACCAACCCAATCGACACTTGGTACCGCACCACCGCCATCATTATACAAAGGATAAACATCTGTTACCCCTGTCAGGCCATTCAAAACCAATACACTTGCGTGCTTCTCAATGGCAACGGTACCGATGATTGCTCCCCGCCACATGCTATTTGCTTTGGCATAGGTATTCATGTCTTTGGCGATCTGACTGGTATTGGGGTCGAGGCTTTTGTAAAGATCCTGAAAACCCATAATGGCCGACCGGCAGAAGTTAAAGAGTCCCTGAATGGCAGCCATTGCCTCCGCAGAATTGGTAGCCGCATCCACACCTCTTTTATAGACCAGGAATTTTTCTTTCAATGAAACTGCTGCAGTGGCTGAATTATCGAAATCACCCAGGTTGGCGCCGGATGTTTCATTGGCTTCCTTTACATCCGTCAGGTAGTCCTGGACTTCTGTTACCTCACTGGCAGCCGCTTCATAGCTGGCAATCATGGCCAAATGCTCACTGTCTGAAGAAAGGTCCTGCAAGGAAACTGCGGCGGCACCGGAATTGATGATATTGGCCTGAAAATCAGCAATATCGATATCCCGGGGATAATTGGTGACCACGTAAGGCGCATAGGCACCACCATATTTCAGGTTATTGATTCCGATGTTGTTCCTGAAATTGGTAATTGCTGTATCCAGATCGCCGGTGATGTTTTCTTTTAGGTCAAATAGGCCTACCCGGTCCTGTAGCTTGGCACATTGTTCAAGCACCATTTGCTGAAGACTGTAAAATCCAGGATCGTCGTTGCCATTGGTTAATACCCGAGTGGCATCAGGAAACAGGATAATGGTAGGTTCATCATATTTTTCCAACGCTTTGACGCCGCCCCGTAGTCCGGTAGCAGGTACAGCATTTTCATCCCCATAAACCGGGGCAGTTCCGTACAATCCTACCGCCACGATATAGCAATCACCGCCTCCGTTATCGAAAAACAACCTCAGGCTATCATACATGAGGTATCTGATGGTGTTGGCAATGCTAATGCTATCGACAGCAAAGTTGTTATTCTCATCCACCTCGACGCTGATGGTGTTAATAGGATTGTCGCCACCATATAACTCCCTGAATTCGAGTAGTGAGGAAATCCTGGTAGGTTTCATCAGCAGGGATTCCCCTTGCTTTTCGGCTTTTTGGGTATAGCCAACGAAGGCAGGGATTGCGGTCTCTACCTGGGCAATTGAAGGTGGGAGCTTAGGAATTTCTTCAACATAGACACCCGGGGTTTTATAAACTGTAGCCATAATGAATTAATTAATGTTTTCTTATAGATTTAGAAATGTTTCGCTGACGATATACTTATTGTCATCATCGGTAATGGATAAATTTCGGTATCCCGGCACTTTGGTTTTCGTTAAAACATCCGACCCGGTGTAAGCAACAGAGATGGTGTCGATTGCCTTTTCACTTAACCTGACCGGAAGCGTACTTTGAAAGACGTTGCCGCCAAGATTATTGAATTGAATAATTCCTGCATCATCAGAGATGTTAGTCACATCACTGCTTTTGCAGATGTATTTTAGCAAGTATTGCGACGGTGCAAACCGAATTTTGAAATGCCTGGTATCAATTTCATCATTTGCCGGGGGAACTTTGTAAAATGTGCCATCCTCCTGCAAAATGCGGTATTCATTGGCAGTTGCCAGCGCATTGTTATGGATATTGATCAAACCAATAAATGGTTGCCAGTCATTTTCAGGCCTGAAATAGATGAATTCTTCCTGGCCATTTACCAAAATTCTATATATACCCTCTGCAAAAGGCCGGTTATCCTGGTCATAAAAACTGATCGATACGTTGTTGAAATCCTGACCAGATGGGTTTTGATCGGGGCCAATCACCGTATGTTTTACCTGGATATCAAATAGCTTACTGGCCGGATTATACTTAAAGTAAGTGAGATCAATGGCTGGCGCTGGCACTTCCAGGTCGATGATTTTTTCGGAAGATGAGAAAAGCAATCCTGTATTGGATGAGAGATAGCTGACCTTCGGTAATTTCCTGAACTGGGAGCTATTGTTGAGATTACCACTGCCTGCATTGATTTTTTGTAACACTTCATAAGCGAGATCAGAGCCACTTCTTACCAGGTCGTTGTAATTATAGGCATTGGCAGCATTGAACTGGGGCAATTTTTCATTGAGGTAGAGGATGTTATCAACCGATTTGGAATTGCCATCGTAGACCGAGGGCGCATTGCTGAGGTAAAGTTTGTAATTGTAAGGATCTTCTAAATTAAGATTGGTGATTTTGGAAAAATCTGACCCGGTGACTTCCAGAAAAAACTGGAGGGTAAAATCATTGGTGAGCGCCACAGAGGGGCCATCATCAGCAGCGTACCTGACCAGGACGTACAATTTGTTCCGGAAAAATTTGGCAATTAAGCCAGATCCCTGCAGAAGTTTACGCGTGGCTAAGGTCGGAACGATCTTTATTACATCCGGAAGTGTTTCCGTGAAATAATCATGTTCTATTTCAATCGTAAATAAAGGGACGTACTTCATGTTAGCACTAAATCTTCTTAGAAATTCTTAATGACTTTTTTATTGGTTATGATTTCAGTGATCAAGCCACCTTCAGTTTCATTGGCCTCATCAGCAATGGTGACTAATCTCATTTTATACAATACCGAAGGCAGATATTTACCACCAAGCGTGCTCCACAGGTGATTAATCTGTTCAAAATTCATGGTATATAATTCCAGGTGAAGCTTTTCAATATTATTATCAAGCGTCGGAAAACTGTCGCTGGTAAAATAATTATTGCTTTGAAAACATTGAATTACGCTCGAAATTCTGCTTAAGGCGGTAGTGTAAAGGTTGATATTAGCTGAAAACAACAGGTACAGGTTGACCAGGATTTTGGGATTGCTTTTTACCACTTTATCCACCTGCCTGTAGATGCCATCAGGATTTTTAGAGATCCGGTCTTCTTCGATATTTACCAGGGTGATCACGATACCTGAGCTGTCTTCATCCTCGTTGGTCTCACTGCTATCTACAATTTTGGCAATATTTCCAAGTACCGCATATTTATG
>JGI12210J13797_10595582_pt1 | contig 25364 bp, 22 predicted proteins | sample ElkSlonscriptome_3_FD_13797 | JGI IMG/M metagenome (IMG submission 13797)
CCGACCCTCGCCTTGTAAGGGCGATGCTCTCCCAGCTGAGCTAAGCACCCCGGGCCTAAGCCTCTTATTTTATCGCGTCTTTAAAACCTTTGCCAGCTTTAAAAGAAGGAGTTTTGGATGCTTTGATCTTAATCGTCTCACCCGTGGCCGGATTACGGCCGGTGCGAGCAGCGCGCTTTTTCACAGAGAACGTTCCGAACCCGATGAGCGATACGGTATCGTCTTTCTTGAGCGTTTTCGTGATAGCGTCGATCGTGGCTTCCAGGGCGCGCTGAGCGTCGGCCTTGGTAAGTTCCGCGCCGTCTGCGATGGCGTCGATCAGTTCAGTTTTATTCATTGAATGTTGCTCCGATTGCTTTTCTTGTGAATTGAAACCCAGCGGCCAGCCCCCGCGTTGCAACGTCAATCCCCGTGCAGCTGCCGACCATCTGTTGACCGTTCATGGTATCTCAGAGGACCACCGCCATCAACTAAAAAACACCCTGAAACGCCTGTTTACGGTAAAAATAGCCTAGTGCGCCCGAAGTTCAGAATTTTCGGAGCCCTTATTACCCGGCACTGATTGCTCATCCGAGGACGGCCCACGCGGCATTTCCACCAACGCTAGCTCAAGAACGTCATCTATCCACTTCACTGGCTTGATGTCTAGATCTTTCTTGATGCGATCGGGAATTTCAACGAGATCCTTCTCGTTGTCTTCTGGAATGAGTACCACCCTAATTCCGCCTCGCAGAGCCGCGAGCAATTTTTCCTTCAGTCCGCCAATCGGCAGAACCTTTCCTCGCAGGGTGATCTCTCCAGTCATAGCCACATCAGACCTCACCGCAATGCCTGTCAGGACTGAAACCAGCGAAGTCACCATACCTACACCTGCGCTCGGCCCATCTTTCGGGGTCGCACCCTCTGGAACATGGATGTGGATGTCGCGATTCTGGTGGAAGTCCTCCGCAATCCCCAGCGAGCGAGCGCGTGAGCGAACGACAGACAATCCGGCCTGCACCGACTCTTGCATCACGCTGCCGAGCTGACCGGTATGGGTCAATTTTCCCTTACCCGGTACCGCAGCGGCCTCGATCTGAAGCAGCTCGCCGCCCACCTCGGTCCAAGCTAAGCCTGTCACCTGACCGATCTCGTTCTGCTCTTCAGCACGACCGAAGCGATGGCGTCTCACACCGAGGTACTTATCCAAGTTCCGAATGGTGATCTGGCGGCGCGTCAGTGAAGGATCGAGGCTTAATTCCTTGACCACCTTCCGACACAACTTGGCCAGCTCGCGTTCGACGCTTCTCACTCCCGCTTCGCGAGTGTAGTAACGAATGATATCGATAATCGCGGTTTCACTGACGGTCATTTCGTCGTCTTTCAGACCGTGCTGCTCCATCTGCTTGGGCAGCAGGTATCGGGTCGCGATATTGAGCTTTTCGTCTTCCGTATAGCCAGGAATTCGAATGACTTCCATACGATCCAGCAGCGGCCCTGGAATTCTGAGGGAATTCGCCGTCGCCAGGAACATAACTTCAGACAGGTCGAAGTCAACCTCGAGGTAGTGATCGCCGAATGTATTATTCTGCTCAGGATCCAACACCTCAAGCAGCGCAGACGACGGATCCCCGCGGAAATCCATGCTCATCTTATCTAGCTCGTCGAGCATAAACAGCGGGTTTTTTGCCTCGACCTTGCCCATATTCTGGAGAACTCGACCCGGCATGGAGCCGATGTAGGTTCGACGGTGCCCGCGTATTTCTGCTTCATCGCGAACGCCCCCAAGACTCATCCTGACAAATTTACGCCCGGTCGCTCGCGCAATCGATTGACCCAACGATGTCTTGCCGACGCCGGGCGGTCCCACCAAGCATAAGATCGGGCCCTTGAGTTTCTTGACTCGCTGCTGGACAGCAAGGTATTCGAGAATTCGTTCTTTGACTCGCTCCAGACCGTAGTGATCGGATTCCAGAATTGATTCCGCAGCCTTTAGATCGTGCCGAATCTTGCTGCGCTTCTTCCACGGCATCATTAATATCCAGTCAAGATAGTTCCGCACGACGGTGGCCTCGGCCGACATGGGCGACATCATCTTGAGCTTGTTGAACTCATTTTTCGCTTTTTCGAGCGCCTCTTTGGGCATCCCGGCCTTCTCGATTTTCTGCTCAAGATCGCCCAGGTCATTGCCAGACTCATCTAAATCGCCCAACTCTTTTTGAATCGCTTTCATCTGCTCATTCAGATAATACTCGCGCTGACTCTTTTCCATCTGAGTCTTAACTCGCCCGCGGATTCGCTTTTCGAGCTTGAGAACGTCGATTTCACCCTCGACAAGCGCCATAAGGCGCTCCATCCGCTCCAAGACGGGGGCAGTTTCAAGAATCTGCTGTTTGTCCTCATTGCGGATGCCCAGATGGGCAGCAATCGTATCGGCCAGGCGGCTAGAATCTTCGATACCGGCCAAGGTGGTCAGCAGTTCCGGAGGAATCTTTCGGCTCAGCTTGACGTACTGTTCGAACTGCCCCATCAGGCTTCGCTGAGTCACCTCGACCTGGCGCTCGTCTTCAAGTTCTGACTCGAGGTATTCCCAAGTTCCGGCAAGATAACCCTCTGTTTCAGCCAGATCATTGATCCGCACCCGCTCCACGCCCTCGACCAAGACCTTGGTGGTTCCGTCCGGAAGGCGTAGCATCTGCAGAATGCTCGCGATCGTGCCGCATTCGTAAAGATCGCCGGGTTCAGGCGACTCAACTTCAGAGTCACGCTGCGTAATCAGCAGAATTTGCTTGTCGACGTTCATCGTCTCTTCGAGCGCTTTGACCGAACGCTCCCGACCCACGAACAGAGGGATTACCATATGCGGAAACACCACAACGTCGCGCAGGCTGAGCACCGGCGTAGGCTGACGAGGCGGTACCGAGCTAGCTTCGCCTTGGGTTTTGCTTTCCATAACGTCTGAATTCCTTGAGGATGGGTCGAGTGACAATCGATGATCGTCACTGCAATGACACTATATATTGACGCTGGTTACCGGGGATTCAAGCGTTGGTACCCATCGCCCCGGCTGGGGCCGAAGACAATGCTCAGTTTTCAGCGCCGGCCCGCTGGGGGGGATTGCCTTCGTAGATCAGGTAGGGCTGAGCCTCGCCGTTGATCACGGCTTCGTCCACGACTACTTTGCTAACGTTCTCAGCAGACGGCAGGTCGTACATACTTTCTAGAAGGACATTCTCGAGGATAGTCCGAAGTCCGCGTGCTCCGGTCTTGCGGGCCATCGCTTTTCGAGCAATGGCATGCAGAGCATCTTCTCGAACTTCGAGCTCGCAATTATCCATTTCGAAAAGCTTTTTAAATTGCTTAACGACGGCGTTCTTGGGTTCGATTAGAATTCGAACCAGCGCGTCCTCTTCCAGTTCTCTCAGCGTGGCAAAGACAGGCATGCGGCCGACGAATTCCGGAATCAGGCCAAACCGAATCAGATCTTCCGGCTCAACGTCCGCGATTACCGTTGACAAATCACCTTCGTTGGGGCTTCGAACTGTCGCTTTGAAACCAATGCCAGCAGACTGGGAACGCGCCTGGATGACCTTGTCGAGCCCCGCGAAAGCACCGCCGCAAATGAACAGAATATTCTTAGTGTCAACCTGCAAAAACTCTTGCTGCGGGTGTTTTCTTCCGCCCTGCGGCGGTACCGAAGCCATTGTTCCTTCAATCAACTTCAACAGAGCCTGCTGGACGCCCTCGCCCGACACGTCACGCGTAATCGATGGATTTTCGGCCTTGCGCGAAATTTTGTCGATCTCATCAATGTAGACGATCCCGCTCTGAGCTTTGTCGACGTCGTAGTCGCACTTTTGGAGCAGCTTCTGGATGATGTTTTCGACGTCTTCGCCCACGTACCCAGCTTCAGTGAGCGTGGTCGCATCGGCGATGGTGAAGGGAACGTTCAGCATTCGGGCCAGAGTTTCGGCTAGAAGCGTTTTACCTGACCCGGTGGGTCCAATCAAAAGAATATTGGACTTGGAAAGCTCAACATCGTCCCGATGCTTGTGCGATTCGAGTCGCTTGTAATGGTTATAAACTGCAACCGACAGGACTTTTTTGGCACCCTGCTGACCGATCACGTAATTGTCCAGAAAGGCGTGGATCTCTCGTGGCGTCGGCAGCTGCTCTCTTTCTGCCAGGCTGGACTCTTCCAGCTCCTCACGGATTATGTCATTGCAAAGCTCGACGCATTCATCACAGATGTACACGCTAGGGCCTGCAATCAATTTACGAACTTCATGCTGGCTTTTGCCGCAAAACGAGCAGTAAAGAATCTTGCCGTCGCTGGTGGATTCACTCATACGTCTGACTAGCAGCTAGCTTTCTGCGAATTGAAAACAAAATTGTACCTGAATGGACCCGGAATTATGTCGTCACGCGCTCGGTCAGAACCTCGTCGACTAGCCCATACTCCGCCGCCTCGGCGGCCGACATGAATTTATCCCTGTCCGTATCAGCTTCAATCGTCTCAATCGGCTGACCAGTATGGTGCTGCAAGATGCGATTGAGCTCGTCCTTCATCTTCAGAATCTCGCGGGCATGGATGTCGATGTCCGAAGCCTGACCCTGAAACCCACCGAGCGGCTGATGAATCATCACTCTCGAGTGGCTCAGGGCGTAACGCTTGCCGCTGGCGCCAGCGGTTAAGAGCAAAGCGCCCATGCTGGAGGCCTGACCCACGCACATGGTAGCGACGTCGGGCTTGATGAATTGCATCGTGTCGTAGATCGCCATGCCAGCCGTCACCGCTCCGCCTGGCGAATTGATGTAGATGTTGACGTCCTTATCCGGGTTCTCCGACTCAAGGTAAAGCAACTGCGCCACCACCAGGTTGGCCATGTAATCTTCAATTGGCCCAACGATGAAAATGACCCGTTCTTTAAGCAGTCGAGAATAAATGTCATAGGCCCGTTCGCCGCGAGCGGACTGCTCGACAACCATCGGGACGAGATTCAGGGCCTTTTCGTTCATTCTTGCTCCAGTGCTTTTTTAAAGGTCATTGGGACGGAAGATACCTTGGCACCCTGCAGTATCGCGTCGACGACCTGCTCTTCCAGCGCCAGATTTTCGAGCTGGTCCATGAGGCGCTCATCAGACCGGTAAATTTCAATAATCTGGGAGGGGTTTTCATACGTCTCCGCAACTTCTGAAAGCTTCGCGTCAACACGCTCCGGATCGATAGAAATATCGTTCTGGCGGGCAAACTCACCGAAAAGCAGGCCGAGCCGCAAGCGCTTCTCGGCCTGCTCCTTAAACATAGCGGACGACAGCTGACTGCCCTGACCGCCCATCTGCTGCTGCATTTGGGATGCCATCTGCTGAGCTTCCTGCTGAATGCTCGAAGCTGGGAGCGGAATATCGCCGTAAGCGTCGAGCAACCCATCTGTCACAGCCTGCTTGATGCGATTGCTCACTGCCTGTCGAAGCTCGCGGTCTAGGTTTCGCCGCACGTCGGCCCGCAACTTTTCGACGCCATCCTCGATGCCAAAGTCTTTAGCGAACTCATCATTGATTTCCGGCAGTTCAGATTCCTCAATGGTCGACACGTCAAGCTCGACTTGCGCCGTCTTGCCGGCCAGCTCGGAATGCTGATAGGACTCCGGAAACGTCAGCTCTGCGGCCTTCTTCTCCCCGGACTTCACCCCAGTCAGCGCCTCATCAAGGGCGGTGAAACCCTCGGTCTGTCCGAGCACGGCTGAAATCTCGTGCTGTCCGTCTTCTGGAACCGTTAGCTCGCCGACTTTGGCCACGTAGGAGACCTTGACCCGGTCGCCCGATTTAGACGCCCGATCGACCTCCGACCAAGTGCGCTTCTGCTCGCGCAAGGTTTCGATCATATCGTCGACGTCCGAGTCTTCGACTGCTGCTTCCGGGCGAGTGATCTCGATACTATCGACCTTAATTTCAGGAATTTCCGGGAACACTTCGAGCTCGGCCACGAACTGAAATTGACCGTCAGACTCTGGCTGCGGCTCCAGGCGAGTAACGCCAGCAACTCGGAGCTCTTGTTCTCCAATCGCGTCCTGCAGGCGAGACTGCATGGTCTGCTGCACCACTTCATCACGCACCTGTTGCCCATAGCGCTGACGAACCACGTTCAAGGGCACCTTGCCAGGCCGAAAACCTTTCAGGCGGACCTCGCGACGCAACTGGTTGAGACGCCCGGCAATTTGGCTGTCGATTTCGTCGGTGGGAACTTGGACCGTCATCCGACGCTCAAGATCTCCAATGTTTTCCACGGATACCTGCATGGTTAAATTGTTCTTGGAATGTGAGTGGGTTAGAACGGACATCGGCCAGCATCCTACTCTGCGCTGACCGCCTAGTGTGGTGGGCCGTCAGGGACTCGAACCCCGAACCTACTGATTAAGAGTCAGCTGCTCTACCATTGAGCTAACGGCCCGATAAAAATGGGGTGAGCGACGGGGTTTGAACCCGCGACCTCCGGAGCCACAATCCAGTGCTCTACCAACTGAGCTACGCCCACCATCAGCAAATTGTTCCTCTTTCGCCGCCCCAGTTTAGGAACTAGGCGAATTAGCACGCTATTGTAACGCTAAATTTCACAATGGCGCGCCTGGCAGGACTCGAACCTGCAACCGCCGGCTTAGAAGGCCGATGCTCTATCCGGTTGAGCTACAGGCGCCCGCTAAAAATGGTCGGGGCGGCAGGATTTGAACCTGCGACCTACTGCTCCCAAAGCAGTTGCGCTACCAGGCTGCGCTACGCCCCGTCACTAAGCCGGCTAATGTTAAGTATAGATTCCTCTGCGGTCAACCGATTTCCTCTGGAATCACAATCTTTCGAAGGATTAGGTGCCAAAGCCGGACCGATCTGTGGCTTGTCTCCGCAGAGAATCATTGAAAACGCGCAAGTGATCAAACCTGGGAGGCCCGAGCTCTTTTCCGGGGGCGCCATATACGAAAAAACCCCGCTTAAGCGGGGCTCTTTCGAATATGGCGCGCCCGGAAGGATTCGAACCTCCGACCGCCTGGTTCGTAGCCAGGTACTCTATCCAGCTGAGCTACGGGCGCGTTGAACTAGCAAGCCGCGCATTATCCAATGGCATCTGTGACCTGTCAAGCACGGCGCGGGCAATTGGCTAACGCAGCTTAAGGGATCGATCAGGGAACCGGAAAGCCACGGCCGATGGCCACGCCGCGGGCCGTGGCCAGAGCCACTTCCTGGTTGCGAATCAGCTCCATCTGGTCGCGCAGATCCTCGCGCAGGTCGAGGATCGATTGCCGGTCCGGCGTGTCCGAATCCTGGGCTCGCTCGATGTTGGCCTGGATGCTGTTGAGGCGGCGCTGGGATGATGCGACCTGCTGCTCGAGCGCGTAGATCCTGGTTCCAACGTCATATCCTTCCAGAAACTCCGCCTGGATCTCGGACGGACAGGTGTTTCTGTAGCTGTTGCCGACGATGCCGTAGCGGAAGCCGTTATCAAGGGTACAGAAGGCGGGGATCGCGGCGTCGAAGCCTGCGTACCAGGCCTCCGAATCAATGTCGTAGCCGGCTTCCTGACACGCTTTCGCGCGGTTGGCAAGATGATTGCTGTCCAAGCCGGCCAGGGCGTCGCGCTCGCCCAGCTCGTACCAATCGGCGACCATGCACTGCTCCGGGCTCATCGTCGCGCATCCGCTGGCGAGCAGCGCTGCGACAAGCACCACCGAAAAACCCTTCATCCTCATTGACGACCTCCTCGACTCAGCTCTCCCGATCCACGAGACCGGCCTGATCAAGAATAAACGCAAACTCCATCGCCGTCGAATCAAGACGCTGGAAACGCCCCGAGGCACCGCCGTGCCCGGCCTCCATATTCGTGTGGAGCAAAAGCGGTTCGTCGTCGGTTTTGGTCGCTCGAAGTTTGGCCACCCACTTGGCGGGCTCCCAGTATTGAACTTGGGAATCCCACAGCCCGGTGGTCACCAGCATGGCCGGGTAATCCTGCGCGGCCACATTGTCGTAGGGCGAGTAGGACAGCATGTATTCATAATATTCCGGGTCCATCGGGTTGCCCCACTCGTCGAACTCGTTGGTGGTCAAGGGGATCGATTCATCCAGCATGGTGGTCACAACGTCGACGAAGGGCACATGAGCAACAATCCCTGCGTAGTGTTCCGGCGCCATGTTGACCACCGCTCCGACCAGAAGCCCGCCGGCGCTCCCGCCCATCGCGAAGACGCGATCGGCATCGATCAGTTTCTCTTCTGCCATGTAAGACGTTACATCAATAAAATCATTAAACGTATTCATTTTATTAAGCATCCGACCGTCGTCATACCAATGCCGACCTAGCTCCTGCCCTCCTCTGACATGGGCGATGGCCCAAACGAATCCACGATCGACTAGGCTCAGACGATTGCTTGAGAAGGTCGGCTCGCTGCTGGAGCCATAGGATCCGTAGGCATATTGGTACAGCGGCGCGCTGCCGTCCAGAGGAGTATCCTTGCGCCGCAAGATCGACACTGGAATCATCACGCCGTCGCGCGCCGGCACATTCATGCGTTCGGTGACGTAGTCCGAACGTTCGAAGCCGCCCGCGACCTCCTCTTGCTTCAGCACGGTTCGCTCGCCGCTGGCCACGTTGTAATCCAGAGTCTGGGTGGGAGTAGTCATCGAGGTGTAGAAAAAGCGCAGTAGATCGCTGCCCTGTTCCGGGTTTGGGCCCAGATAGGCGGTGTAGGCCGGCTCATCGAACTCGAGAATCGCAGATTTGCCCGTGTCCCATTCCTGCAGTCGAATTCGGCGCAGCCCCTCGGAGCGCTCGCTAATCGCCAGCGCGTTGTCCAGGGCAGTGAAATCATGGATGAATATGTCGCTGGAATGGGCCACCAATTCCTGCCACCGGCTCTGATCGGCGTGCTCTTCGAGACCCACCGTCATGATTTTGAAATTCGGCGCAGCCAGATTGGTTCGGATCAGCCACCTGCCCTTGAAATGATCGACGAAGTACTTGTGATCGCGCTGCCGCGGGTAAAACACGCGAAATTCGCCGAGGGGCTGATCGCTCTCCAGCACGTGCATTTCCGACGACACCGTCGAGCCAAGGTAAATCACGTTGTAGTCGCCGGAGTCGGTCCGCCCGACGCCGGTGTAGAACGAATCGTCTTCTTCTTGATACACCAGCTCACCCTCAGCCATAGGGTCGGCCTGAGTGTCGAGGCGTCTCACCTGCCAGGACCGCAGAGTTTCGGGCTCGTTGGATACATAGAAAAGGTGCCGATGATCGGCTGACCAGGACAGGCTGGACACGTCGGCCACACCCGTATCCAGAAACTCGCCGGTCTCGAGATCGCGCAGCATCAATCGATACTGACGCCGCCCGTTGGTGTCTTCCAGGAATGCTAGCGTGCGATTGTCCAGCGATACGTCCCAATCACCAACCCGATAAAAATCGTGGCCTTTAGCCAATTCGTTGACGTCGAGTAGGATTTCCTCCTCGGCCTCCTTGCTTCCTTTGCGACGGGCATGGATCGGGTACTCCTGACCGCTCTCATAGCGGGTGTAATACCAGTAGCCGTTGTCGAAGACCGGCACCGACGAATCGTCCTCAACAATTCGACCGCGAAGCTCTTCAAGCATGGCCGTCCTGAAATCACTCAAGGGTGCCATGCGCGCATCGGTGTACTTATTTTCGGCATTCAAATAGTCGAGCAGGTCTTCATCAGCGCGATCGTCATCTCGCAGCCAGTACCAAAGATCTTCGCGGTTGCCTGCAGGCGCGCTGACGATCTGCGGTCGCTGCTCCGCCAAAGGCGGCTCTAGCGCGCTGGCTTCACCTTCGATTTCGAGGAGAGGTTGGGCGGCAGATCGATTCAAGGATTCTGGCTCCGGTTGGGAAGATTGATCCCCGCAGGCGGCCAATAGGGAGACCATCAGCAGGATGAGTATCGCAACAGAGAATTGAGGCCGCACGCTGGCCAGTCTAGACGTGAAAGGCATCGCTACTTTTAGGGCAAAAACTGGCCACAGATAGTACATCGCCAGCGGGCCCGCGTCAGCAGCGATTGATCAAGACTCGCCATCGAATAGCCTGTCCAGCAGCGCGTCGTGGAAGCTGTCGGGATTGTCTCCGTCCCACAACCCCAGGTGACCTAGCCGATCGAAAAAGCCGGCTGCGGGTCGTCCGCTACCGTTTCGGCTGACCACTAGCGCTGCACGCGGTGCCACACCATCGACCACGTCCTGCTTCAAAAGAGTTTCCAGAAGCCGCGTCGTCTTGTGAATTCGACAGGGTCCCGGAACGGCAAGGTAATCGGCGACCTCGAGATAGGTCATCGTTCGCCTCTCAGCACGCAACTGATCCAGCAGCGCATCTAGCGCAGACAACAGGCTCAACGGCGTTTCAGCGTCCAGCCGTTTGGGCATTGTCGGGGATCGAATAAAATCAGGCGGCTGATTCGTCCAAGCCGCAGTTATTTTTCTCGAACACCCGATCGGCACGGTAGCTCGAGCGCACGAGCGGACCGGAAACGACTTCAAGAAACCCCATTTCCAGACCGATCTCACGGATCTCGCGAAATTCTTCCGGCGTGACGAAGCGATCAACCGGCAGGTGATTAACCGTCGGGCGAAGATACTGGCCGAAGGTCACGATATCGACCTTGATGTCGCGCAGGTCACGCAGGGCTTCAACAACCTCGTCCAGGGTTTCTCCGAGGCCCAGCATCAGGCTAGTCTTGGTCAAGACCTCCGGGCGATGGCGCTTGGCGTGCTCAAGCACGTCAAGGGTCTGCTCGTAACCGGCGCGCGGATCTCGCACCGGGTGGGTCAGACGGCGAACGGTCTCTACGTTCTGGGCAAACACGTCAAGCCCGGAATCAACAACGATTTCGACGTCGTGCAGGCGGCCCTGGAAATCCGGCGTCAGTGCCTCGACGGCGGTCTGCGGGTTAATGGCCTTGATCGCACGAACGCAATCAGCGTAATGCCCCGCACCGCCGTCGGCCAGGTCGTCGCGGTCGACCGAAGTCAGTACGACGTACTTCAAATCCATCAGACGAACCGACTCGGCGGAATTGGCAGGTTCTTCCGGATCGAGCCACCCGCGCGGATTGCCCGTATCCACTGAGCAGAAATTGCAGGCGCGGGTACAAACGTCACCCATCAACATGATTGTGGCGACACCGTTCGTCCAGCATTCGCCGATATTGGGGCATTTGGATTCCTCGCAGACGGTTGCCAGGCGATTGGTTTTGACGTTGCGCTTGACCTCCTCATACTTGCCGCCGGATGGAAGCCGGGCACGTAACCACTTCGGCTTGCGACCGATCGGATCGACCTGCACGTTGGGCCGGCTCTTGATGCCGTCGCGAATAGCCGTAAAGCCCTGGGGCTTAGTGACCTTCTGACCGCTCTTTACAGTGATGGCGATTCGATTGTTGTCAGTCATGGAAACATGGCGCATTTAACGTAACAGAATTGTCTCACGACCATTGTGTAGCCGTGTAAATTCGGCCGGCTGGCGATAGTTCCAGCGCCCTTACCCACCGATATCGAGCAAAAAGCGATTCCCGATCGAGCGACCAGCCATCGGCACTCGCGGCCTTCCGAGGATTTCCCCGCTCAGATGGTCGACAGGGTGCGCGCTGTCTATCACTGGGCTACTCAATCTGTCGGAGCGGACGCTGGTGCCCTTAATTTAATAGTCAAAAACTATCACTTGAATACAAACAATTCATTTGCTTAATATCGGCGCGAGGGAGAAACTCTCTGGTGTAGTGACGTGCGGGTGCGTCTGGATCGTGGCCGCTTCGTTCTTAGTCAATGGGATTCTCAAGGAGACGTTATGGACGAGCAAGTGAAATGTCCGGTTATGCACGGCAGCCGCACGCTGCAAAAATCAGGCGGTCGCGGTTCGGTGGATTGGTGGCCCAATCAGCTCAATCTAAGCATTCTGCACCAGCACCCGACCAAAGCGGATCCGATGGGGGAGGGCTTCGACTACGCGGAAGAATTCAACCAACTGGATCTGGCGGCCCTGAAGAGGGATCTCGGCGATGTCATGACCGAAAGCAAGGATTGGTGGCCCGCCGATTATGGCCACTACGGCCCGTTCATGGTGCGCATGGCGTGGCACGCGGCCGGCACCTACCGTACCGCCGACGGTCGCGGAGGCGCCTCCACCGGAAATCAGCGCTTCGCTCCGCTGAACAGCTGGCCCGATAACGGCAATCTCGACAAGGCCCGCCGGCTGCTGTGGCCGATCAAGCAGAAGTACGGCAACAGAATCTCCTGGGCCGATCTGTTCGTGCTGGCTGGCAACGTTGCCATGGAGACGATGGGTTTCAAGACCTTTGGCTTCGGCGGCGGACGCGCCGACATATGGGGCCCGGAGGAGGACATCTACTGGGGCGCCGAAGAGGAATGGCTGGGCAATGCACGTTATAGCGGCGAGCGCCAGCTAGCTCACCCACTGGCCGCCGTCCAGATGGGTCTGATTTACGTCAACCCCGAAGGCCCGGATGGCAAACCCGACCCGATCGCGTCCGGCAAGGACATTCGCGAAACCTTTGGCCGCATGGCCATGAACGACTATGAGACCGTTGCCCTGACCGCTGGTGGACATACCTTCGGCAAGGCCCACGGTGCCGGCCCGGCCTCGCACGTCGGCCCGGAGCCAGAAGGCGCACCGATTAAAGAACAGGGCTTCGGCTGGATGAGCAGCTACAAGTCCGGCAAGGGCAGCGACACCATCACCTCAGGCATCGAAGGTGCATGGACCCCGAACCCGACGCAGTGGAACATGGAGTATTTTGACGTCCTGCTGAATAACGAGTGGGAGCTGAGCGAATCCCCGGCCGGTGCCAAGCAGTGGCGAATCAAACATCCGGTCGACGCACACAAGGCCCCGGATGCCGAAGATGCGAGCAAGAAGGTCGACATCATGATGACGACCGCAGACATGGCGATGCGGGAAGACCCTAAATATCGCAAGATCTCCGAACATTTCATGGCCAATCCCGACGAATTCGCCGACGCCTTCGCCCGCGCTTGGTTCAAGCTAACCCACCGCGATATGGGCCCTAAAGTCCGCTATCTGGGGCCTGAAGTGCCAGCAGAGAATCTGATCTGGCAGGATCCGCTGCCGGCGGTCGATCACGCGCTGATCGACGAGCAGGATCAGGCCGCGCTGAAGGCAAAGATCATCAACTCCGGTCTCAGCGTTCAGAATCTGGTATCTGTGGCCTGGAATTCAGCGTCGACCTACCGCGACTCCGACAAGCGCGGTGGTGCCAATGGCGCGCGCATTTGCCAGGCACCGCAAAAGGATTGGGAAGCCTTCGAGCCGGAAAGGCTTGGCCGTGTCCTGTCAGTGCTGGAGGGCATCCAGGCCGACTTCAACGGCAGCCAGAACGGCGACAAAAAGGTCTCAATGGCGGATTTGATCGTGCTCGGCGGTAACGCCGCTGTCGAAAAGGCCGCGAGTGCCGCGGGTCATGACATCGTCGTTCCCTTCGCGGCCGGCCGCACCGACGCCACTGACGAGCAAACCGACCCCGAGTCATTCGAGCCAATGCGCCCGGAAGCCGACGGTTTCCGCAACTATCGCCGCACCAAGTTTACGGTCCGCGACGAGGAAATGCTGCTGGACAGGGCCCAGCTGCTGGGCTTGACGGCCCCACAAATGACCGTGCTCGTCGGGGGCATGCGCGTGCTGGACGCCAACTATGATGAGTCTAGGCATGGGGTATTCACCGATCGCCCCGGGACACTGAGCACTGATTTCTTCACCGCCCTGACCGACATGAACATCGAATGGCAAGTCAAGGCAGAAGACGTCTACGAGGGCGTGGACCGCAGTAGCGGTGAGGTGAAGTGGACCGGCACCAGCGTTGATCTGGTCTTCGGCTCCAACTCACAGCTGCGCGCCCTGGTAGAGGCCTACGCACAAGACGATGCGGGTGAAAAGTTCGTGTCGGATTTCGTGGATGCCTGGACCCAGGTGATGAACGCGGATCGTTTTGATCTGAGCTGACTTTCTTGACGCATCCGCCCTCGCCGGGCAATTCAGCAACCCCCTGACAGCAGCAGCTGCCGGGGGTTTGGTTATTCTGGCGATCATGAACTCACCCTGACCCGACCTGGCCAGTATCGTATTCTGTAGGTATCACTGTTCTACGCCACCGCTTGGACTCATGCGGCCCGCTCAGAACGAACTCTTTAACCCAAAGTTGCAGCCCAATTTATGAATCAGATCGGAACCCCGCTGTCGGAGACGGCCAAACGCGTGATGCTGCTGGGCAGTGGCGAGCTGGGCAAGGAAGTGGCCATTGCGCTGCAGCGCCTGGGCTGCGAAGTGATTGCCGTCGATCGCTACTCCAACGCGCCGGCGATGCAGGTCGCCCACCGCAGTCATGTGATCGATATGCTCGACGGACGAATGCTGCGTGCCTTGGTTGATCTGGACAAACCGCATCTGATCGTTCCGGAGATCGAGGCCATTGCAACGACGACCCTTCTTGAACTTGAGGCCGAGGGGCATCGAATCATCCCGACCGCACGGGCGGCTCACCTGACTATGAACCGTGAGGGCATTCGCCGCCTAGCGGCAGAAGAACTGGGGCTCCCTACATCCGCTTATCGATTTGCTGGCGATCGCGAGGGCTTCGAAGCGGCGGTGGATGAAGTCGGCCTGCCCTGCGTGGTCAAGCCGATCATGTCCTCGTCCGGAAAGGGACAGAGCCTGATTCGCGACGAGAGTCAGATTGAGGGCGCGTGGAATTACGCTCAGCAGGGAGGCCGTGCGGGCCAAGGCCGAGTCATTATCGAGGGGTTTGTCAGCTTCGACTACGAGATCACCCTATTGACCGTTCGCCATCGGGACGGCACCTCGTTCTGTGAGCCCATCGGCCATATGCAGGAAGACGGCGACTATCGCGAGTCCTGGCAACCGCAAGTCATGAGCGAAACGGCTCTGGGCGAAGCGCAGCAAATCGCGACGGCGGTGACTGATGCCCTTGGCGGCCATGGTGTGTTCGGCGTGGAGCTGTTCATTAGCGGCGATCAAGTCTGGTTCAGCGAAGTCTCACCGCGACCGCACGACACGGGAATGGTGACGCTGATCTCTCAAAACCTATCCCAGTTCGAACTGCATGCTCGGGCCATCCTCGGGCTACCGATTCCCAACATAAGACAGGTCGGCCCCGCAGCCTCGGCTGCATTGCTCGTCGACGGCGACTCGGATCGGGTCCAGTTCAGGGACATTGATCAAGCGCTCGCAGAGGCTGATACCGATCTGCGGCTTTTCGGCAAACCCGAAGTGCATGGACGCCGACGGATGGGCGTGGCTCTGGGCCTTGGAGACGACACAGACCAGGCCCGAAGCCGCGCTAGAGGGGTGCGAGACAAGGTGGGCGTTAAGCTATAAGGCGAGTTTCCCTATGATACCGTTAGCAATTACTGCTGATTACCACCGCTGGGGCTTGCCATGACTGAATCGACCAATCCTTATCAGCCGCCGGAGGTTGATATTCAGCCACCAGATTCCGATGCGAATCCCGGCGATCTGCTCGAAGCACCCAGGAGCGTCAGCGCCGGTCGGGGCGCCAGCTGGATCACCGAGGGCTGGACCCTCTTCTCGGGCGCAATGGCCACGTGGATCGGCATGGCGCTGGTCGCAATGCTGATCTTCTTTGCCCTGAACCTGATTCCTCTTGTTGGTTTCTTTGCGGCTTTCCTGACTCCGTTCATGCTGGCGGGCTGGGCGATTGGCTGCGAGCGGATGCGCACGGAAGGCGAGGTCCGTTTCGAAGACCTCTTCGGCGGGTTCGGAGAAAATTTCGCGCCTCTGGCGATCGCTTCCCTCATCTACTTCGCGGCCAACATGGTCGCCATGCTCATTGCCGTGGGCATCACCTTTGTACTGGTCGGCAGCGCCTTTGCCTTGGGTCTCGGCGGGGCATCCAGCGATGTCATCGACAGCGGCGTCATTTTCAGCGCGCTATTGGGCGGCCTGATTTTTCTGGCCATTACCCTCCCGGTCATCATGCTGATCTGGTTCGCGCCAACCTTGATCGTCCTGCACAAGGTGGCACCCGTCGAGGCAATGAAAATGAGCTTTGTCGGCTGCCTGAGGAACATCCTCCCGTTCCTCATCTTTGGCCTGGTGACCTTTGCCATGCTGATCGGGGGGATGCTGGCGCTGCTCGTTGGCCTGCTATTCGTGGGGCCCTGGATCGCCTGTTCCAACTACTCGGCCTATCGCGACGTCTACGTCGGAGATCCGGCCTGAACCAACGCCGATTCCAGCGGCCCTGAAGCGCAGCATCACTTGAAGATCGACAGCACCTACCCCGTCGAGACCCCGGACGGCATCGAGCTCACCCTGAGCCTGGCCGGCCCGATCCCACGGGGAGGGGCTTGGCTACTCGATCTGCTGATTCGCGGCGGAGTGATGTTCGCGCTGGCTTGGGCCTTGGCCTGGATGCAAGCGATTGGCTTCGCGATCCTGCTGATCACTTGGTTCCTGATCAACTGGTGGTATCCCGTACTATTCGAGGTCCTGGCGCACGGCGCCACGCCCGGCAAGCGGGCCGCAAAAATTAAGGTGCTGATGCAGGACGGAACGCCGATCAACTGGAGCGCATCAATTGTTCGAAACCTGATCCGCCAGGTTGATTTTCTTCCCTTGTTCTACAGCACGGGCCTGGTCGCCATGTTCTGCAACAACCGATTTCAGCGCCTTGGCGACCTCGCGGCCGGCAGCGTGGTAGTCCGCACGCACCGGGATCTGGTAACTCACACTGACCTCGGCGAGGGACCCGCCGAACCGTTGTCGGTTCCTCTTGATGCCGAAGAACAGCGCACGATCCTCGCCCTCGCTGAACGCAGCCCCCGACTGAATCCGAATCGAGCCGCAGAATTAGCCGCCCTCCTTCGTCCTTTGACCCGCATGGAGGGCAGTGAGGCCGTTGCTCGCGTTCAATCCTGGGCACGAGCATTGCGCGGCACCTCATCGTGAAGCAGCAGCATTTTATGGCTCAGCGAAAGCCACGCTGGGAGACCTATCGACGTCAACTCAAGCGCCTGCGCAGACAGCGCAGCAGCGACGAAGATCTAGCCAGTTTTCCCGATCATTATCGTGCGCTGTGCAATGATCTAGCGCTTGCTCGAACGCGCGGCTACAGCCTGACTCTGGTCGACCAGCTCGAGCATCAGGTGCGCCTCGGCCATGCCTTTCTCTATCAACCGCGCAACCATCTGGGCCGGGCAGTCGGCCGGTTCTTCGCCCACGACTTTCCTGTCCTGGTGCGATCAGAGTGGCGACTCTGCCTGGCAGCGACGGTCCTATTGTTCGGACCCATGCTCTGGCTGGTCTGGTACATCGGCCATTCCCCAGAGTTCGTTTATCGCGTCCTTGGGCCGGAGACCATCCTGCAGTACGAGCAAATGTATGAAGGAAAGGACGGAATCGTGCGCGGCGCCGAAGACAATCTGGTGATGTTCTCCTTCTATATCATGAACAATATCGGAGTCGCCTTGCGCACCTTTGGATCCGGGCTGATTTTCGGGATCGGGTCGGCCTTTATTTTGCTGCTCAACGGAGTGCAGATCGGCGCTGTTGGTGCGCACCTGAGTTTTGCCGGCTACCAGGAAAACTTCTTAAGCTTTGTGATCGGCCACGGTGCCTTCGAGCTTCCTGCCATTGCGCTGGCGGGTGCGGCGGGCGCAAGAATGGGTTTAAGCTTGCTGTTCCCGGGTGGGCTGAGCCGCAAGGCAGCACTCCGTGTGGGTTCCCGTCGAGCCGTCAATCTGCTCTACGGGGTCATTGCGATGCTGGTTCTTGCTGCAGGCCTGGAAGCCTTCTGGTCGGCCAGCCCGGCATCGGCTGGCAGCAAGTATCTGGTCGGCAGCATCCTATGGTTGTTCGTGGTGGTCTACTTCGGCTTGGTCGGCCGAGGGCGCGCTGCCGGACAATGAAGACTGACCGGATCATCCTGCGTCCGCGCAGCCCAGGCGAGGCGATCGAACTCGGCCTACATCTGACCCGTGCCAACTGGCCCGAGCAGATCGGGCTGGCTGCCCTGGTCCTGTTGCCCATCGCGCTGCTCGGTTTCGCCCTGAGCCATTGGTTTGCGCCGGCCTTTCTCCTGACCCTGATCTGGTTCAAGCCGACGCTTGACCGCGCCCTGCTCCACCAGCTCAGCAACAACATCCTTGGACGCCGCGGCGGGACTCGCACGGTCCTTCGCGAATGGCATCAATGGTGGCGCGGCGGGCATCTTGCGACGCTACTCTGGCATCGATTCAACCCCGCTCGCAGCACCATTCTGCCCGTCTGGCAGTTAGAGCGACTCACCGGCAAGGCCAGAGGCCGGCGCGCGCGGGCTCTGGCGCACAGTGATCGCGGCACCGGAATCGCTCTGTCCTTTGTCGCGTCCCTGATCGAGCTCAGCTTTCTGGCATCAATTGCTGCGCTCGCCTTGACCTTCGCGCCGGAGCAGTGGACCGACGGGCTTTACCTGTTCGACTGGCTTATGGTCCTGGAGGATACTGACCAGATCTGGATGCTGCTCGCGCTCGCCTACCTGCCGGTGGCCGCGTTGGTCGAACCGTTCTATGTTGGCGCCGGCTTCGGGATTTACTTAAACCAGCGCTCGCGCCTGGAGGGCTGGGATCTAGAGCCGCGACTCATAGCCATCGTCGACCACCATCGTGGTCGAGCGCTTCCATGACCGCCGACGGTCTCTCAACCACCGCATTCGCCCGGCAGCGCGTCGCACTGATCATCGTTGTTGCGGTCCTGGCGCTGGCTTGGTGCGAGACTATTTCTGCCCGGGATATGTCGATCGACCCGCGCATAAGACCGCATGACTGCGAAAAATGGGAAGCCCGATCACGCGCCTTGGAAAAATCCAACGATCCCGTCGAACGGCGGCTCGGCGAGCTGTTGCTGCAGCCAGAACTCAGGTTTTGCCAGACCCGAATGATACCGGTCACGGAGGCCAAGCCCGACGAGCAATTAAAAGCTGATTGGATGCCCAACCTCACCGCACTCGCTGGGGTGTTGCAGTGGCTGGCAATCGCGGTATTGACCGGCCTGCTGATCTGGCTTTTGTCCAAACTGCAGCCGGGCCGCTGGTTCAAGGCCGAGCAGAAACCCGTGGGCAAGGCCACGCCGGAGGACCAATCCCGAGATCTGCTTGATCCGTCAGCCGACGAGCTTGGTCAGGTGCTGGAGGATGCGGATAGGGCCTGGCAGGCCGGCGATCGCCGGCGCGCGCTCAGCCTACTCTACCGCGGGGCAATTGTTCGCATCTGGCCGGATGAGCGCGACAGCAGAGCAAGGACCGAGCGCGAACTCTTGGGCGACCTCAAGCAACACCCAACGGCCGATGAGTTGCTTTCAACCATGACAACGTTGACCAGGCTTTGGCAGCAATCAGCCTGGGCGCATCGAATGCCCGGCGATAAGGATTTTCTCGCGATTCGTCAGCGCTGGGCAGAGACCTTCATCGATCAAGGAGTCGGGGCGCCATGAACCGCACCTACACGGCCCGACTCCTAATCGTGGTGTCGCTTATCGTCCTCTCCGTTGCAGCTTACGTCTGGCTCGCCGACGGCGAGTATGAAGAAACGCGAGTCTTTGATCCTGACAATCGCCAGCTCAGGCTCGAACGCATGCATATCAGCGAACAGTGGCTGCGGCAGCAATCACGGGCCGTGGAAGTCGTGCAGACCTTGCAGTTCCTCGACAGCCTTCCCGCCGCTGGCCAACACCTGATTATTCCCGCTGCGCTCGGCGACATGTCGCTACTCGACGCCTCGCAGCTTCAGGACTGGGTGCTGCGCGGCGGTCATCTGGTTGCGGTCGCACCAAATGTGCTTACCGAAGACGACCAGCCCTTCGACATCAATCCGTTTGATGTAACTAACTGCTTCAATTGTCTCCAACGCAACGACGAACAGAACGCTCTGGAGGGCGAGCAGGAGAACGATCAATTCAAGAACCGGGCAGCAGCCGACGGTGACGGCATCGAACGGGTCACGATCAAAGGTCTGACCGATCAAACGCTGCGTCTTTGGAGTCAGTTTGCTCTGAATATTGAAACCCCTTCGGACAAACTCGAGCAGTGGCGCTCAACTCGAGGGGACCCAATGCTGGTGCGATATGCCTTTGGCGCAGGACGGGTGACGCTAATGCCGGCGAATCAGTGGCTGGACAACGCCCAGATGATCGAGCCGGATCACGCTCGCCTCCTGACCGCCCTAGTCGCTGAACCCCAGGGCACGATTTTTCTCCAGCACTACAGCATTCCCGGCGGGCTTCTGCCCTGGCTCTGGCAAAAAGCGCCTGCATTCTGGCTGGCGCTTCTTGGCCTGGTTGCGCTCGGGATCTGGCACCGATTGCCGCGACTGGGACCAATACAAAGCGACCCGGAACCCCAGCCGAATCAGCTGCGTGAGCGGCTCAGGGCCAATGCCCGATTCGACGCCAAACACACGGATGGCCAGTCCCTAATTAAGGCCATGCGCGAGGAACTGGCCGTGCGAGCGCTGCGACGCTATCCCGACTGGCATCAGCTGTCACCATCCCAGCGCAATGAGCGCCTCGCCAAGCTGGTCCCGGCGCTTTCGCCGGAAGCGATCGGCGAAATTTTGACCCGGGACCGAATCGAGCCCGCAGACCGATTGATTGATTATCTGACTGTCCAGCGCCAGCTGCTCCACGCGCTCTGACCCCGACAAGAAATGACCTACAAGGATCTGATTCATGACTGACGCGACCCAACCCACCGATTTACCGTCGATCGAACAGGCCTCTGAACAACTCGAGACCCTGAACCGGGCGCTAAACTCGGTGGTGCTCGGGCAAAGCGAGATCATCGAGCAAATCATCGCCGCCCTGCTCGCCGGTGGCCACGTCTTGATCGAAGGCGTACCCGGGCTGGCCAAGACCCTGCTCGCCCAGTGTCTGGCAACCACCGTGGGCGGCAAATTCTCGCGCATCCAGTTCACGCCCGATTTGATGCCCTCCGACATTACGGGGCACGCAATGTATGACATGAAAAGCGAGTCCTTCCGCCTGCGTCGAGGCCCTGTTTTCTGCAATATCTTGCTGGCCGATGAGGTCAATAGGGCACCGGCCAAGACCCAGGCGGCTCTTCTGGAGGTCATGCAGGAGCAGCGCGTGACTATCGAAGGCAAATCGCTGAACGTCCCCGATCCTTTTATGGTTCTTGCTACCCAGAATCCGATCGAGCATGAGGGCACCTATCTCCTGCCGGAGGCCCAGCTGGATCGATTCGTGATGAAAGTGCTGATCGACTACCCCGAGGCCGATATCGAGCAGCGCATCGCACTTAATCTAGCCGGCATTCGAAACGACTTGGTCAGCCTCGCGCAAACCCTCGAGACCGTTGTCGCGCCCGAATCCACGATCGCGCTTCGCGCTCTGGCGCGATCAGTCAAGATCGACGAAAAAATCGCTGACTATGCGGTCACCATGGCCCGCGCCACTCGGGACTGGCCTGGCATAGCCATCGGCGCCGGACCGCGCGCAAGTATTGCTCTGCTCAGAATTGCCCAGTCCAGTGCGCTTCTCGATGGCCGCGATTTCGTGATTCCGGATGACGTAAAGCGCTTCGCGGTAGCCTGTCTGCGGCACCGAATCTCCCTGACTGCGGAATACCAGATGGAAGGTCAACGCCCGGACGAAGTCCTCGAGCGACTGATCAACGAACAAGCCGCGCCTCGCCAGTGACTGAATCGGCCTCGTCGCCCGACCCGTCAGGCGCCTTCGCGCCCTTCAACGGCTTGCTCAGGCCGTCGAGAGCGATGCTGCTGATAGGCTTTGTTTGGTTATGTCTCGGGTCACTAACCTGGCTGGAGGATGGACTGCGTGGCTACCAGATGGCCTGGCTCTTCGCTGGGGCCGTCCTACTAGCATTGATGCTGCTGGATGCTCTTCGTATTCTGGCCGAGGATCCTGGCATTCGACTCGAACGCCGCCTGCCCGATCGCTGGCCCGTGAATGCACCGGTCAACCTGCAAACCAAGGTCGTGCACGCGGGTCATCGACCCGTTGAGGCGATGATTCATGACCTGCTTCCCGCTCAAATCAAAAGCACAGGTCTGCCGCTGCAGCAGCGATTTCTGCCGGGCCAACAGCACGAACTGAATTGGCAGGCCCGGTCCGTTCAACGCGGCCCTATGAACATTCCGGGCTTTCATCTGGCCTGGCAGAGCCACTGGCGCTTGTGGTGGCGCCGGGTCAGCATCGAGCATTCTCAGTCGATCCGGGTCTATCCCAACTTCAATCTGGTGATTCAGTACGGCCAATTATCTGGCGATCACCGACTGGAGCAAATGGGAATTCACCTTCAGCAGCGGCGCGGCGCGGGCTCGGATTTTCATCAGCTGCGCGACTACCGGGAGGGCGATAGCCTGCGCCAGGTCGACTGGCACGCAACCTCCCGAATGAGAAAACTGATCGCCAAGGATTACCAGGAAGAACGCGATCAGCGCGTTGTCTTCCTTCTCGACTGCTCGCGTCGGATGCGCGCCATGGACGGTGAACTCAGCCATTTCGACCAGTGCCTCAACGCCCTGTTGTTGCTCGCCCATGTGGCGCTCAAGCAGGGCGACGAAATTGCCCTGCAGACCCTAGCTTCAGCCGATGGGCGCGAGCGAATATTGCCGGCGGGCCGAGGTCAACGACAGTTTGGCTCGCTGCTGGAGGCCGTCTATGATCTGAATGCAGGCCTCGGCCATCCAGACTACCTGCGCGCCTGCGCTGATCTGATGAGGGTGCAGCGGCGCCGAAGCCTGGTGGTGATCCTGACCAACCTGCGCGATGAAGACCACAACGAACTCGATCCGGCCCTGAGCCTTCTGCGCCAGCGCCATCTAGTTGTACTGGCTGATTTGCGCGAGAGCCTCGGAGGACTCAACGGCCCCGAGACCGATGCATGGGACCCACCACGCACCATGGAGGATGCCCTGCTGATGGCCGGTCATCAACTCTACCGAGGCCAGCGTAGGGCCGCAACCAAACACTTGCGACAGATGGGTATCGTCTATCTTGATATCGTGCCCGAAAAACTGGCCGGTGCACTGGTCAGCCAGTACCGCCGCCTCAAAGCCGGTGGCGAGTTCTGATCTGGGGCATTACCGAAGACTTCTCGCAAAGACGCAAAGAATACGTAAAACAAACGCTGATTCTTAAAGCAAGCTGTATCGATTCTTGCTTTGCGTCTCTGCGCCTCTGCGAAAGACTGCCTCTCATTCATGATTATTCAAGAACCGCTGGCAGCACGGCGGCCAGGGCAATCAGTGCAGCGAGCAGCCCTAGGGACCAGCGAATGATAGTCGCACGGGCCAGATGTCCGCCCTCTTCCTGAAGCACGTCCATTTCGCCGGCGTCCAAGGGATCGGTCACGACATGGTCGGGGTTTTCAAGAAGCGCGGCGGCATCTTCATGCTGGTGATCCAGCACTGACCAGAGCGCGGCGTTGTAGAGCGATTTATGGGCCCCGACCGGTCGCAGTGCGCTAGTCGACTCCACGTGGGCCGCGATGCCGCGCGAGCGTAAGAATGCCCCGCGCTCCTGGGCCTTGGTCATCGATTCATAGCGTTCCAGCAATTTCATGCAGTGCCTCCCTCAAGACCGCCGCGCTCAGGATCGAGGCGGCTGGCATGATGTACAAGCATACAGTCTTCGGCCGCTGACTGTCACCTTCTCGATGGCTTCATTGCACTCGAAGCAGGCCTGGCCGGCACGGCTGAAGACGTGGTGCCGGTAGTCGCGACGCTTCCAGCCCGAGGCTTTCAGCGCCTCGACGCGAGCCAGGTCATTGGTGATGCCGCCCGTATCCACCGATTGCCACATCACCTTGTAGACGGCCTGAGCAAGCAGCTGGCGCTCGGCAGCGTTCAGGTCGCGCGGCCGGAAGGTCCAATGCAGCCCGGCCAGATACAGTATTTCCGAGCGCAGGTAGTTGCCGACACCGGCGAGAAAACTCTGATCGAGCAGGAGATGACCCAGCTGTCGCCCGGCGAATACCTTGCGCCCGATCCACTCCCCGATCTCGGCCTCTTCGGCGCCCGAGGACAGCACGTCCAGACCCGCGCGGCGAATGAACGGATGGTCTTCAAGGGAGCCGGCTTCGAAAAGTTCGATCTCGCTGGCGCTGTAGAGCAGGGCCGACTTTCTTGCCGTGCTCAGGGCCAGGCGTAGCTGGCGCCGAGTGTCGGGGCGACGGTCCGGCGCGGAAAACATCCAGCGGCCATAGAGCTGGTTGTGCGTGTAGATGACCTGGCCCTGCTCGAATTCGATCAGCAGGGCTTTGCCGAGGGTGCGAACGCCCTTCAGTCGTTGCCCCTCGAGTGCCGGGCTGGCCGGCCTGAGGTGGTCGAAGGCAAACCAGACGTCGGTCAGTGGAGGGCCGGCGACGGCGCGCTCGACGCGGCGCGCCATCCGATACATCTCCGGCCCCTCAGGCATCGCCGGGCTTGGCCTTGAATCGCAGTGCCCCCCAGGCCGCCGATGCCCAGGCGGCCATCAGGGTTACACCGCCAACGGGCGTGATGTAGGTCAGCTTTTCAACGCCGGTCACCGCCGTGAGGTAGATGCTGAAGCTGAACACCACGGTGCCGATCACGAACAAGCTTGCAGAGATCGTCAGCCAGCGGGCCAGCTCCCGTCGGATGCCCCCGGCCAGCCCGAGGCCTATTGCGAAGACGGCCAGCGCGCCGATCTGGTGATAGCGAACGGCGGTCATAGTCCAGCGAAAGACCTCGGGATCGACGTTCGGCTTGACCACGTGTTCGACCGAAGCGCCGATCACGACCGATAAGAAACCCAGCAGTGCGCCGAGAAAGAGAACGGTGTTTTTCAAGGAAGGCTCTCCGAGTGAATAAACGTCAAGACTGAATTGTCGCAAGCGGCGATCAATACTGCGTCTTCGCCAAGGCGGCGGCGCGTGGCCTTCAAGTCCAGCAGAACCGACGCTTTGCAGTACTCTGTCGCCATGGAAAGCAGACTCTCCAGTGGTTCTTGTCGATCGAGCACCTTTGCGCTCTGCCTGCTGGTGCTCCTTGCGCTGAGCCTGGCCGTCTTCTGGCCGGGCTTCTGGGCCGACTGGGGCCGGGATGACTACATGCAGCTGGCCATGGCGCGCCTCGTTGACTCGCCCTGGGCCTTTTTCACCACCGACCATTTCCCGCTACCCAACAGCGTGTTTCGGCCGATGGGTTTCGCCAGTTTCTGGCTCGGGCAGGCGCTGGCCGGCACGAATTTTCAGGGCCATGCGCTGATCGGTTTCGGCCTGTTCGCAGCGACGGCCCCGCTCCTCTTCGCGCTCCTGCGCCGCTTCGAAATCGGCGCACTG
>JGI12210J13797_10395464_pt1 | contig 25363 bp, 24 predicted proteins | sample ElkSlonscriptome_3_FD_13797 | JGI IMG/M metagenome (IMG submission 13797)
TGGGCGGTCCACCCGTCGAGCCGGGACACGCGCTGGACGACCCCGTCGGCCAACCACCTCGCCGTGCCGGAGGGATGGTCGATCTTCCGCGTGTGATGCGTCTCCTCCAGGTCGAGTCGGTACTCCGGTACCACGTCGAGAAGTCGCGCGGCCCGGCGCACGACGCGTTCGAAGATCGCCACGCCCATGGAGAGGTTGGGGGCGTGGAGGAGCGCCCCCCGTTCCTCGTCCACGGTGCGGCGGACGACGTCGAACTGCTCCTCCCAGCCGGTCGAGCCCGACACCACGGGGATGCCCGCGGCGACGGTCTGGCGGATCCGGGGTGGGGCTCCATCGGGGCCGGCGAACTCGATCGCCACGTCCGCCTGGAAGGTGTCGCGTTCGATCACGGGGTGACCGGAATCGACACGTCCGGCGATGTCGTGCCCGCCCTCGGTCGCAAGACGTTCCACGGCCTGTCCCATCACACCATACCCCAGCAGCAGAATCCTCATACGGCCCCCTCCACGCTGTCGCGGTCGTCACCCTGCGGCTGCTGCCGAGCGCCGCGGCCCTCGATGAGCACGAGATGCAGCCTGCGGACGAGCCTCTCCGCCTCGGCGTCGTCGACGAGGAAGGAGAGGGAGGAGTCGGTCGCCTGGGAGATCAGGTGGACGGAGGTGAAGGCGACCGTCTGAAAGACCCGTGCCGCGAACCCGGGCTCCCGCAGCAGGCCCCGTCCCACCACCGTGACCGTCGAGAGCCCGCGTCGCACCTCTACCTCGGCGACGCGATCGAGGGCATCGCCGAGTGCCCGCAGGTCCGCGTTCTCGTCGATCGTGAAGGCCGTCGACGTGTGAGAGGTCGCGACCAGATCGACCGGCGTGCGAAGCTCCGCGAGAGTTCCGAAGACCTCCGCGAGAAAACCGTACTCGATGGCGCTCGGCCGGGACCGGACCTGGATCAGTGCGACCGAGCGCTTGCAGGCGACCGCCGCGATGTCGGGGCCGCCCCATCGCTCCGCCAGAATCAGGGTGCCGGGCCGTTCCGGGGCGAATGTACTTCGGATCCGCACCGGCAGGCGATGCGCGACGGCATGCTTGGCGGCTCCCGCGTGCAGCACTCGGGCACCGAACCAGGCGAGCTCGACCGCCTCCTCGAACCCCACGACGTCCAGCGACCGCGGACGGTCGACCCATCGGGGGTCTCCGGTGAGGATCCCGTCCACATCGGTCCAGATATGAACGGCGCTGCTCGAGAGGGCGGCGCCGATCAGCGTGGCGGAGAGATCCGAACCCCCTCGACCGAGCGTGGTCGTGCGGCCATCCGCCGTCCCGCCCACGAACCCCTGGACGACCGGGACCGTACCGGAGGACACGAGCGGAAGAAGGTGTGCCCGGGTGGTTGCGTGAATGGCGTCGATATCCGGTGCGGCGGAACCGAACCCGTCGTCGGTGCGGACCACGACGCGCGCGTCGACGACGGCGGCGCGGATGCCGCGCCGGTCCAGGGCCGCCTTCAGCAGACGGACCGCTACGTCCTCCCCGACGGCGAGGAGGTCATCCCGGGCGGACTCGTCGCCGGGAGTGTGGCGGTCGAACGCCTCCAGCCGATCGAGGACGAGGCGCGCCACCTCGTCCTGCAGCGCCTCACCTCCGACGCGACGCGCGAGATCACGGGGCATCCGCTCGAGCGCCTCTCGGGCCAGCGTCGTGCCGTCCCCGGCGGAGTCCGAGATGCCTCCCGGCCGAGGCCCCTCCTGCGCGATCTCGACGAGCGTCTCCGTGAGCCCCGCCGGAGCCGAGACCACGACGACCGGGGGCGCCTCCACGTCCGCGATGAGCGCGGCGACGTCCCCGATGCGCTCCGCATCACCCAGCGACGTGCCACCGAACTTGAACACCGCGGGTCCGCTCACGTCCTCACTCCGGGATCAGGCCGAGAGATCGGACGAGTTCGGCGTTGGCCACGGCGGCCCCCGCCGCCCCCCGCTCCAGGTTGTGCGCGAGTGCGATGAAGCGGACACCCAGCACGGGGCATCGCCGGATTCGACCGACGGTGACCCCCAGTCCATCGAGGAGATTCCGATCGAGTCGGGGCTGAGGCCGCATCTCGTCCTCGACGACCCGGATCCGCAGTCTCGACAGGGTCGGCCCCTCCGGCAGGGCGGCATCCGAGCCGCGTGTGGTGAGCGCCCGGGCGACCTCGCTCGGTTCGGGATCACCGCGGAGTCGCACCGAGACGTCGACCATGTGCCCATGGAGGACCGGGACGCGCGTCGTGGTCGCGGACACCGCGAAGCTCGCCGGCTCGATTCGCCCGCCGGCCACACGCCCGAGCAGCTTCTGCGGTTCGCGGACGAGCTTCTCCTCCTCGCCGACGATGTTCGGCAGGACGTTGTCGGCGAGGTCCAGGAGGGAAGGTCCACCGGAGCCGGCACCGGAAACGGCCTGCATCGTCGTGACGGAGACGGCCTCCACACCGAATGCCCGATGCAGTCGTGCCAGGGGCGGCGCGAAGGTCGCGACCGAGCAGTTCGGATTGGTCAGAATGCCCCCCTTCGCGCCGAGCAGTTCGACATGGTCCGGATTGATGTCGGGCAGGACGAGGGGAATCGCCGGGTCCGCCCGATGCGCCGAGGCGTTGCTCACGACGAGGTGTCCGGCCGCGGCCAGTCGTGGCTCGACCTCCCGCGCGACGGAGGAGGGGAGAGCGGAGATGAGGATCGGGGCCGTCCAGTGCCCGGTCAGTGCCCGCACCTCGCCGGGGGTCACGCGGCGAGCGGCGGCGGCGTCGGTACCCACACCTCCTCCCGGGGCCTCCCTGGCGATGGCCGGTTCACCCCGGTCCTCGCCCGCCCGCTGGAGCAACCCGTCCACCGACAGGCCCACCGACGCCTCCGATGCAGCCACCTCGGTCACGTCGAACCAGGGGTGGTCGGCGAGGCGCGCCAGGACGCGTCGGCCGACCAGGCCGGTCACGCCGAGGATGCCGATGGGGATGCGAGTGGGCATGTGAGAACCGATCGGATGTGGGACGAATGGACGCGCTGTGGGGAGAGTGTAGCATGGATCGGGCCAGCGGCACCGATCCTCGCGGCCCGACGCTGAAGGAATGACAGGACCCGGTGGTGGGATCTGCCGCTTCGACAGCGTGTCGCCGCCTCAACCCGCTGGGGCCGTTCAAATTGACAGATTCGAGGGGCCGGAGAACGGCACGTGGGTTGCACCTCCCCTCGTCGGGATAAGCGCCCGACCGGTTCGGGCGGTATCCGATTCGTCACAGCCGTTCCCCACCGACAGAACAGGGAGGAGTATCATGGCAGTCACACGCTGGAACTATCGCAACCCGTGGCAGGAGCTGGACACGCTCGGGGACCGCCTGCAGGCGGCGTTCGGAACTCAATTCCCGACGTCGGCGGAGGGGGGCTCCTGGTCGCCCTCGGTCAACATCGAGGAGACGCCGGAGGCATTGTACATGACCGCCGAGCTGCCCGGTGTGCGTCAGGAGGATGTTCATCTCGAGGTCGAGAACAACATCCTCACGCTCCGGGGCGAGAAGAACGACGCCCGTCGTGAGGACGCCGATCGTTACCACATCTGGGAGCGTCGGTCCGGGACCTTCCAGCGGTCGTTCACCCTTCCGCGCACGGTGGTGGCGGACGACATCTCGGCGGAGTACGCGGATGGCGTCCTTCATGTGACGCTTCCGAAGGCGCCGGAGGCGAAGAGCCGCAAGATCGAGATCGGTCGGTCGGTGACCACCGAGTAGATTCGATCCGAGCCAGGGACTCCCTCGCGGAGTTCGACGAGAATGCGGGTCCGGGGCACACGCTCCGGGCCCGCTTCTTCGTGCGGGGCCTTCTGCCGTCGGTAGCCTCGTCCGATCCGCCCGATTCGCCAGATCCGCCGCTTCTGGTCCGTCGCCCGGTCCTCCGCGCCCGGCCTGCTTCGCCCGGCCTGCTTCGCCCGATCCGCTTCGCCTTGTCCGCCGCGCCCGGTCCTCCGCGCCTCGACCTCCGCGCCGGGTCACGAGGATTCGGGTCGGCCATCCCCGGCCACGCACTCCCGCAGCCCGTTCAGCATCTCCCTCGAATTTCCGGCGATCACGCTTCCCGGCGCGAGATCGAGTCCGCCCCCCTCGACCCGGTCACACACGCCGCCCGCCTCCTCCACGATCAGCGTACCCGCGGCGAAGTCCCACGGCTGGAGCGCCGCCTCCCAGAACGCCTCGAAGCGGCCGTCCGCGAGGAAGCAGAGGTCGACCGCCGCGGCACCCCCGCGCCGGACCTGCGCACCCGATCCGAGGACTCTCGCCAGCTGATCTCCGTAGATCGCACGGTGGTCGGGCTCCTTGAAGGGGAATCCGGTTCCCACGAGCGCCCCCTCGAGAGTCGTGATCCCCGACCCGCGGATCGGTTCATCGTCCCGGAAGGCCCCGGCACCCCGCCGCGCCCACCACCGCTGTCCGAGTGCGGAGGCGGTCACGGCTCCCGCCATGACCCGGCCCGAGATCGCGACGGCCACGGAGGCCGCGTGCATGGGATGGCCGTGCAGGAAGTTCGCCGTCCCATCCAGCGGATCCACGACCCAGATCGGCCGCGAATCGGAGGGCAGAGCCGTATTCGACGCGTCCCCCTCCTCGGCCATGATCGCGTCGTCCGGCCGGTGGCGGCGGATCACGTCGAGCGCGGCCCGCTGCGCGGCCAGGTCCGCCTCGGAGACGAGGTCCGCGAACCGCTTCCACGACGCATCGGGAATTCCTATGCGCCCCGCCCATTCGACGTGGACCGCCGCGGCGGCTTCCGCGGCCTCGCGGGCGGTGAGCAGAAGGCCGTCGAGGAAGTCGTCGGACGGGAGATCGGGCATGAGGCACGCGGTTCGGCGGGGTGGGACGGAGTGGACGGGCTCGCTAAGTTATCGCGCCCGGTCGGACGGTCCCACACCGAACCGGCCCGGCTCCACGACGATCCCGTTCCCCGGACCCCCCAGCGCGATGTCCGACGAGGCACCGAAGCGGAAGCGAATCTTCTCGGGCATGCAGCCCAGCGGCGAGGCGCACCTCGGGAACTACCTCGGAGCGCTCAGGCGGTGGGTCGAGCTTCAGGACGAGTACGAGTGCATCTTCTGCATCGTGGACGACCATGCGATCACCGCCGGCGGCGATCCCTCGGAGCTGCCCCGGCGGACCTTCGATCTCGCCGTGAGCTTCCTCGCGGTGGGGCTCGATCCCGAGCGTTCGACGATCTTCGTGCAGTCGGACGTGCCCGAGCACACGGAGCTGGCGTGGCTGTTCAACGCCGTCACGCCGATCGGGGATCTGGAGCGGATGACGCAGTTCAAGGACAAGTCGAAGCGCTTCGAATCCGTTCCGGCCGGGATCCTCAACTACCCGATCCTCCAGGCGGCCGACATCCTCCTCTACAAGGCGGATGCGGTGCCCGTCGGCGAAGACCAGAAGCAGCACCTCGAGCTCACGCGGGACATCGCGCGAAAGTGGAACGGGGCGTACGGCGAGGGCTTCTTTCCACAGCCCGAGCCGCTGATCGGCGAGGCCGGCAGGATTCTCGGTCTCGACGGCGAGGCGAAGATGAGCAAGTCGATGGGCAATACCGTGCCGATTCTCGCGGAGCCGGATGAGATCTGGGAACGGGTCCGGACGGCCGTCACCGATCCCCAGCGGGTGCGTCGGGACGATCCGGGCCGTCCGGAGGTCTGCAACGTGTTCTCGCTTCACGAACATCTGACGGATTCGGAGCGCCTGCCCGACATCGCCTCGCAGTGCCGCGCCGGAACACGGGGCTGCGTCGACTGCAAGCGAATCCTGGCCGAGAGCATCGCCGAGACGTTCGCGCCGATGAGGGCGCGCGCGGCGGAGTTCGAGGAGAATCCGGCCCGGGTGCGGGAGATCCTCGATTCGGGGGCCGCGCGCGCCCGCGCCATCGCGTCCGAGACGGTGGCGGAGGTACGCCGCCGGATGGGCCTCGACTGGAGAAGCGGCGTGGTGGCCGAGGGGTAACGCTCTGGCGCCACGGAAGAGGGAGTCCCCATGTTGAGGGAGTTCCGTCCGTTCACGTCGACCCGCTGCCGACGACCGTCCAATGACCGAGATCTTCAAGGCCGCCATCAAGCGCGGCGCGTCCGACATCCACATCAAGTCCGGCGACGTGGTCCGCGCCCGCATCAACGGCGAACTCGTCCGGCTCACCGAGGAGCGGATGAACCGCGACCAGGTGAAGGAACTCGCGCGGAAGCTTCTGCCCGAGAGCGCGCCGGAGCGGGACAACATCGACGCATTGCACGACTACGACTGCGCGTGGAGTCTCCCGGGCCTCGGCCGTTTCCGGGTGAACATCCTGCGGCAGCGTGGTTCGTTCATGATCGTGTTGCGTGTGATCCCCTTCGAGGTCCCGACGATCGACGAGCTGGACCTTCCGGAGGTGCTGAAGACGATCTCCGACCACGAGCGTGGACTGATCCTCGTCACCGGTGTGACCGGATCGGGCAAGAGCTCGACCATGGCGGCCATGGTCAGCGCGATCAATCGCGCCAAGCCCTTCCACGTGGTCACGCTCGAGAATCCGATCGAGTTCCTGCACCGGGATTACAAGGCCTCGATCACCCAGCGGGATATCGGGTCGGACACCGAGTCCTTCAAGATGGGTCTGCGCGCGTCACTCCGTCAGGACCCGGATGTGATCCTGGTCGGGGAGATGCGCGACAAGGAGACGATCGATATCGCGCTCCGGGCGGCCGAGACCGGCCACCTCGTGATCTCGACGGTCCACACGAAGAATGCGGTGCAGACGCTCTCCCGGCTCATCGCGGTGTTCGACGCCGACGAGCAGGCGATGATCAGGATCCGTCTCTCCGAATCGCTGCAGGCGGTGATCTCCCAGCGCCTGATCCCGCGCAAGTCAGGCGGGCGGATCGCCGCGGTGGAGGTCATGCGGGTCACCGGTACGATCCGCGACTGCATCGCGGACAAGGACCGGATGGACGAGATCTTCGGCCTGATGGAGTCGGGCCGGTCGCAGTACGGATCACAGTCCTTCGATCAGCATCTCATGCAGCTCGTCGAGGGGGACGTCGTCGACTTCAAGGTCGCCATGGCCGCCGCCAACAACCCCGCGGACTTCGACCTGCAGATGAACACCTTCGGAGCGCGGACGGGCGGGGGGCAGGCAGGCGAGCCCAGTCAGGACATGAGTGGTGAGATGAACCAGATGTTCGGTGGGCGCTGAGGTGGCTCGATTCGGTGGGATCCACATCCCGACGACGACCCCCTTCGACGATAGCGGCGAGCTCGACGAGGCGGCGCTGAGGGAGAACCTCGAAGCCTTCGCCACGACGGGGATCGCCGGGTTCGTGGTCGGCGGCTCGACCGGTGAGGCGGTCCTGCTCGACACACAGGAGCGGGATCGCAGCCTCCGGGTCGCGCGGGAAACGTCCGACGATCTGAAGATCATCGCCGGGACCGGGGCGGAGTCACGCCGTCACACCCTGCGGTTGACCCGTATGGCGGCGGAGGCCGGGGCCGATGCCGTTCTCGTCCAGCCACCGTCGTTCTACACGGGTGCCATGACGCCCGAGGTACTCGTGGCGCACTATACGGCGGTCGCGGATGCCTCGCCGCTCCCGGTGTTCGTCTACCAGGCGCCCCCGAAGTTCGCGACGCTCGTCTTCCCCGACGACGTCGTGGCCCGCCTCGGTGAGCACGACAACATCGTCGGCCTCAAGGACTCACGCGGTGACCTCGACGGATTGCGGCGCTGGGTCGAGATCACGGGCGACGGGTTCGAGGTGCTCGTCGGGAACGGTGCCCTGCTGCTCGAGGCGCTCGACGCCGGGGCGGTCGGCGGAATTCTCGGCGTCGCCAACATCGTCCCGGGCGCGTGTGTGCGTCTGGCGCGAGCCGCTCAGGGCGGGAGGCGTGGCGACGCGGAGGAGTTGCGGGACGTCGTGGCGCCGCTCCACGTGGGGATCGTCGGCGGGATGGGTGTCCCCGGCGTGAAGGCGGCGCTGGACCTGCTCGGACGTCGCGGGGGATCCCCGCGTCCGCCGCTGGCGCCCCTGGCGGCGTCGCGTCGGCCCGAGCTCGAGGCGCTTCTCGAGACCGTGACCCCTGCGACCACGTGACCCCGGCTCCGGTCCCTCAGCGACGACCCGCCATATCCGTTGACGGAGCGGAGGGGCCGATCTAGCTTCTCCTCAAGGATGCATCGCCGAACCCGCGCCCCCACCTGGAGCGCGGGTTTTTTCATGCCTCCCGGTCGCGGGAATCGACGCGACCGACGTTCACACCGACCGCCCGGAAGGGGCAGACACATGGCTGACCGAATGGCCGACCAGGGCCGCTGCACCGTCATCGTAGGATGCCAGTGGGGGGACGAGGGGAAGGGCAAGATCGTCGACGTCCTCGCGGAGGACGCGGACATCGTCGCGAGGTACCAGGGTGGTGCGAACGCGGGTCACACGGTCCACGTGGGAGACGAGGAGTTCATCCTCCATCAGATCCCCTCCGGCGTTCTTCACGAGGGCAAGCGGTGCCTTCTGGGGAATGGCGTGGTGCTCGACCTCCTCCAGTTCTTCGAGGAGTACGACGCCCTCGCGGCGCGCGGAATCGACCTCGCCGCCCGCGTCGGCGTGAGTGAGCGTGCCCACCTGCTCATGCCGTACCACCGCGTGCTCGACAAGGCCACCGAGAAGAGGGCGGCGGAGAAGATCGGGACCACAGGCAGGGGGATCGGGCCGGCCTACGAAGACAAGGCGGGCCGTCGCGGGATCCGGGTCGCGGACATTCGGAATCCGGAGAGATTCGAACAGCTCGTCGCCGATGGCGTCGCGCGGGCTCACGCCAAGCTGGCCGCCATGGGGCAGGAAGACGACGGGTCGCTGGAAGCCGCGGTGCAGAGGACGCTCGAGCTTCGAGAGCGACTGGATCCGATCGCGACCGACCCCGGCTGGGAGATCGTCGGCGCACTCGACGAGGGCAAGTCGGTCCTGCTCGAGGGCGCTCAGGGGACGGCGCTGGACCTCGATCACGGGACCTACCCCTTCGTGACGTCCTCCAACACGACCGCGGCTGGAGCCGCCACCGGTGTGGGCATCGGTCCGACGCGTCTCACCGACGTGTTCGGCGTGGTGAAGGCGTACACGACGCGCGTGGGGAACGGCCCGCTTCCCACCGGCTTCGACGAGAAGATGGACGAACGGATGCGTCAGCTCGGCGGCGAGTTCGGTGCGACGACGGGCCGTCCGCGGCGCTGTGGCTGGTTCGACGCGGTTCTCGCACGGTTCGCGGCGCGGGTAAATGGGCTGACCGGCCTCGCCGTCACCAAGCTGGACGTGCTCGACACGCTCCCGGAGGTCTCGGTCGGCCTCGAGTACTGCACCGAAGATGGCGGGTGCACGCGCGAATTTCCCGCCGACACCTTCGCGCTCGGTCGGGTGGAACCGAACTACGAGACGCTGCCGGGGTGGGAAGAGGATACCACCGGATGCCGCTCGCTGGAGGATCTCCCGCGCAATGCACGGGCCTACCTCGACCGGATCGAGGAGCTCACCGAGACGCCGATCCGCATGGTCTCGGTCGGCACCCGGCGCAGCCAGATCATCCACGTCGACTGACGAGGAGGAGGGAGACCGCAATGTTCGACGAACTCGGAAAGAAGCTCGACGCCGCTCTGGGCAAGTTCCGCCAGCGGGGTGTGCTCACGGAGCCGATGATCAAGGAGGGGCTTCGTGAGGTCCGCAGGGTCCTCCTCGAGGCGGACGTCAACTTCCAGGTCACGCGGGACTTCCTGAAGCGCGTGCAGGAGCGGGCGCTCGGCGAGGATGTGGTGAAGTCGGTCCAGCCGGGCCAGCAGATCGTCAAGATCGTCCATGACGAGCTGGCCACCCTGATGGGCGAGGGCCGCGTCGAGATGAAGTGGTCGTCCGCGCCTCCCACGATCATCATGGTGGTCGGCCTCCAGGGTGCGGGTAAGACGACCTCGGTCGCGAAGCTCGCCAAGCGCTGGGATCGTGAAGGCCGCAAGCCGATGCTCGCGGCCTGCGACCTTCAGCGCCCCGCGGCGATCGAGCAGCTCCAGACGCTGGGCAGACAGATCGACGTCCCGGTGCACGCGGGAGAGTTCGGTGGTGATCCCGTGGCCACCGCCGTGACGGCTGTCGCCGCGGCGCGCGATCAGGGCCGGAACGTGCTCATCGTCGACACCGCCGGTCGGCTCCAGATCGACGAGCCGCTGATGGACGAGCTGGGGCGGATCCGGGACGAGCTGGCGCCGCAGGAGATCCTGCTCGTCGCGGATGCGATGACCGGGCAGGAGGCGGTCCGGATCGCCGAAGGCTTCGATGAAGCGCTCGACATCAGCGGCGTCGTGCTCACCAAGATGGATGGCGACGCTCGCGGCGGTGCGGCGCTCTCGATCCGGGGCGTGACCGGAAAACCCATCAAGTTCGTGGGTGTCGGCGAGGGCGTGGACGCCCTGGAGGAGGCGGATCCCGAGCGCCTCGCCGGACGCATCCTTCAGATGGGCGACGTGGTCGGCCTGGTGGAGCGTGCGGAGCAGGCGATGGACGTCGAGGAGCAGGAAGCTCTTCAGAAGAAGATGCTCGGGGGCGGCAAGTTCACCCTCGAGGACTTTCTCGTCGCCATGCGCCAGGTCCAGAAGATGGGTCCCCTCGATCAGCTCCTGAAGCTGATACCGGGCGCCAAGAAGCTGAAGATCCCGGCGCAGAACATGGACCCCAAGCGGATGAAGCACGTCGAGGCGATCATCCTCTCGATGACGCCGCAGGAGCGCACCAACCCGAAGGTCATCAACGGGTCCCGCCGCGCCCGAATCGCGAAGGGATCCGGCCGCCCCGTCTCCGAGGTCAATCGCCTGCTGAAGCAGTTCAAGGAGATGCAGGGCTTCATGAAGCAGATGAAGGGGATGATGGGGGGCGGCATGATGGGCAAGATGATGGGGGGCGGCCTGCCCTTCGGACGCTGAGGTCGAGGTCGGATCGGAACTGTGCGGGACGAGTCGTGTGTACGTCGAGCGGATGCGCGTCGGTAGGGGGGTCGCCCGCTCAACGCTGGGCCCTTCGGCCGTGTCTGGACAGTCGGAGGGGGAAGGCCACGTCTCGTGGTCGCTTCGCTCGCCCCTCCGAGACACGCCAACCGACGCGTTTCCGATGCCATATCTCCGACAGTGCACGTCATTCCTGATCGCCGCGCTCGCGGTGCTCGTCTCCTCTGTGCCGACGTCGGCGCAGCAGGTCATCGACCTGACTCTGGAGAGGATGGTGGAGCTCACGATGCAGAACTCCTTCCGGATCCAGCGCGTCGACCTGGACCTCCAGAGGACCCGCTACAACCTCCAGGCGGAGCAGGCCCGCCTGAAGTCTCAGGTCGATCTCAGGCTCCAGTTGCCGACCATCAACGTTCAGTCCGAGGCGGAGTTCGATGCCTCGCTGGGCCGGAACATCATCGCCCGGGAAAACTCCCAGCGGTGGCAGGCCGATCTTTCCATCAGCCAGCCGGTGATCCTCTTCGGCTATCCGACCGGCGGAGAACTCTCGGTCAACAGCCGCGTCTTCCAGTACAAGCAGGTCGACAACGAGGGCGACATCTTCAATCAGTACTACAACCGCTACTTCCTGCGATACGAGCACGGCCTCTTTCAGCCCAACGAACTCAAGAACGACCTCGAGCAGGCGCAGCTCGACGTCGAGGAGTCGCAGCTCGAGTACCAGGAGGACCTGATCGACGTCATCAACAGCGTGGCGTACACCTACCTCGGGATCTTCAGGCAGGCCTACGAGCTCGAGATCGAGCGGGCGTACATCGAGCGGTTGCGGACGGCTCTCGCGCTGGCGGAAGACCTCGCGGACGAGGACCCGGAGCGCGAGTCGGATGTCGAGCAGATCACGATCGAACTCGCGAATGCGGAGCAGGAGCTGCAGCAGACGCGCGCCGAGTTCCGTCGGCGCTCCGTCGAGATCAAACAGGATCTTCGGCTCAGCCCGATGGATTCACTCGTGATTCTCGATCCGCAGCTGGATATCAACCCGGTCGAGTTCGACACCGAGCTGGCCATCGGCCGCGCGCGGGAACTCACGCCTCGGCTGCGCAACATCCAGATCAACTACCGGAAGTCCGAAATCGGCCTGCAGGAGTACGAGGGGAGGAGCGGATTCCGCATGGACCTCGAGTTCACGTATGGGCGGGAAATGCGCGACGAGGTCTGGAACGACCTCTTCGGCGAGCCGGAAGACAGCTATTCGGTCTCGATCGACGCCAACCTTCCGATCTGGGACTGGGGTGCCCGGGACGCCCGTATCCAGTCCCGCCGGATCGGTCTCGAGCAGACGCGTCTCCGCATGGAGGAGGAGCAGCTGGAGATCGACGCGGACATCGCGAACCAGATCACGAGCCTCGAGGAGAACGAGTCCCGCGTGTTCAGCATGTCCAACAACTTCGAGCTGGCGCAGACCAGCACCGACCGAGCGCTGGATCGGTACGGGTCGGGAACCATCGGAATTCTGGAGCTGCTTCAGGCGCTGGACCGCGAGCAGGAGACGCACGAGAACATGCTGGATGCCTACAGCGCCTGGCGACGTGGTCTGATCAACCTCCGGGGCGCGACCTGGTGGGACTGGGAGCGGAACATGCCGGCGCTCGAGGGCTTCGGGATCTCGGTGGCCGACGACCTGGATTTCGACACGGACGAGTGATCGCGATCGGGGTACCATCCGCGCAGGTCAGGTTGCCCGGTGTGACCCCGTAGCACGACCGGCGAGTACCTTCGTCTCGGCGTCGGCGTCGGCGTCGGCGTCAGCGTCAGCCGGTCACCTCGTCGTACACGACGCCGAGGTTCCGTGCCGGGCTGCCCGAGATGTCTGCCAGCGTCTCCGGCTGAAGCGCCTGGACCTCCTCCCTCGTGTGCCCCTCGGCAACCGCCGCTTCGACCGCCGTGCGCAGCTGATCGAAGTAGTCGTACTGACGCTCGAGGCCGGCCCGGCCCACGATCTCTCCATGTCCGGAAACGACGACCGTCTCGCCGTCGCTCAGGTCGATCATCGCGCGGAGCGAACGCTGCCAGCCCTCGGAGTCCACACCTCCGTTCTGATCCATGAACCCGTGGCGTCCGACGAAGAGGAGGTCGCCGGTATGGATCACGTTGAGCTCGGGCAGGTGCAGGAATACGTCGTTGTCGGTGTGGCCCGGCCCGACGTGTCGGAGGACGACGGTACGCGCCCCGACGCGCACCTCCATCTCTCCTTCGAACGTCTCGCCGGGTGTGAGGTCCGCCGCCACTGACCGTTCGATCACGCCGGCCTCCTCGATCATGTCGTCGATGACCCGGGAATCCACCCCCTCCTGCGTCATCCGGTCGATCGTCTGCGAGATCCTGTCGCTGGTCCGACCGGCGATGGATTCGGCCTGATCGCGGATGCGTCGCTGCGCCCTCGGATCGGCGATCAGCGGGAGGTCGGTGGCGAAGGCGACGTTGCCCCCGATGTGGTCCCCGTGGTGGTGCGTGTTCACGGCGACCGTGATCGGGGTCCCGAACGCCTCCGCCTCACGCCGCAGCGTGTGGCCGAGCCCGAGGTTCTTGGCATCCGAGATCAGCGCCTCCCCGCCGTCCGCGACCAGGAGCGTGTTGCCGCCCCCTCCGAGGGCCGCCCGGACGCCGGGTGCCACCCGGCGCCACGTGAAGTACGGATCCTGGCGGAGGAGCTTGCGGCCCAGAGTCGCTCCCTCGAGGCGGGCGGGGACCGCGACACCGGCCGCACCGGCCAGAATCATTCGGGTGAACTGTCGTCGGTCGAGCATGGGCAGGGATCCTGGGGATGGGGGGGTGACGCGGCCGGCAGATGCGCTACCCTCCCGCGAGTCGGGGGTGCCGACCTGTGGGGGTCACAGGCCCCCCATTCCCATCGTGGCGCCATCCGACTATTTTTTCAGGCTCCCCCGGCGCCCGCTGCGTCGCGGGTGATCGACCACAACCCACCGCGTCCCGCCTCACCGAACGGTGTTCGGCGCGCGGGCTGGCCAGAACCGAAAGCATGTCCGTAAAGATTCGCCTCAAGCGCATGGGTCGGAAGAAGGCGCCGCATTACCGCGTCGTCGTCACCGACAAAGCCTCTCCCCGCGACGGTCGTTTCGTCGAGTCCCTCGGGTACTACAAGCCGCAGTCGGAGCCGGCGCGGCTGGTGCTCGATCTCGAGCGGGTCGACTACTGGATCGGTGAGGGCGCTCAGCCGTCCAACACCGTGAAGTCGCTCATCGGGCGGGCCCGCGACGGCGGCGACGAGACGGTCGCGGTCGGCGAGGTCGACGCCGAGGAGCGCAAGCAGCAGGCCAAGGAGGCCCTCGCCGCGAAGCGTGCGGCCGAGGAGGCTGCGGCGAAGCAGGCGGAGGAGGAGGCCGCGGCTGCCGAGGCCGCCGCGAAGAAGGAGGCCGAAGAAGCCGAGGCGAAGGCCAAGGCGGAAGCCGAAGAGGCCGAGGCCGAGGCGGACGGCGAGTCGTCCGACGAGGAAGGCGACGACGAGGATGCGCCGGCCGACGAGCCTGCGGATGAATCCGACGACGATTCGTCCGAAGGCGACGAAAAAACGGCCGAGTAGGCTTCGGGTCGACCCGTGGGTCGCTCCGTGGAGTACCTCGTCGTCGGATACGTCGAGAAGCCGCATGGGACGCGCGGTGAGGTCGCGGTTCGCGTTCTGACAGACCACCCCGAGGGCGTCTTTCGTCCCGGGGTGGTTTTGCGTGGTAGCAGGGACGGCCGCGCTCCGGACCCCGACTTTCCGCCGCTGCGGATCTCGGAGGCCCGCGAGGTGCCCGGGGGTCGGCTGGTGACCTTCGGCGGCGTCGAGGACCGGGATACCGCCGAGACGCTGCGCGGTCTCGACCTCATGGAGCACCGCGACAACCTCGAGCCACTCGGCGACGACGAGGTCTACCTTCACGATCTCGAGGGACTCGAGGTGGTCGGGCCGGCTGGAGACGTCATCGGATCGGTCACCATCGCATACGACCTCCGACCTGCGCCTCTGCTCGAGGTGAGACGACCGGACGGCCGCACCTTCATGATCCCCTTCCGCCGGGAGTTCGTGCCCGCGGTGGACCTCACGGCGGGACGTCTCACGCTGGACCCACCGCGCGGGCTTCTGGAGCTCGACGGCGGATGAAGGTCAACTTCGTCACGATCTTTCCCGAGTTCTTCGAGGGACCCCTCGGTCTCTCGATTCCGTCCCGGGCCCGCGAGGCCGGCGTGTTCGACTGGCAGGCGATCGATCTCCGCGAGTACACGCACGATCGGCACCGTTCGGTCGACGACGAGCCCTACGGAGGCGGACCCGGCATGGTGATGAAGCCGGATCCCTTCTTCGAGGCGATCGACGACCTGGCCCCGGGCGGGCCGATCGTCCTCGTCTCGGCTCGCGGCCGACCCTTCGGCCAGGGGGACGCCGCCAGACTCGCGACGGAGCCCGAGGTGACCTTCCTGTGCGGCCACTACAAGGACGTCGATCAGCGCGTCGCCGACCACCTGGCGACCGAGGAGCTGTCGCTGGGCGACTTCGTGGTCTCCGGCGGAGAGTATGCGGCCCTCGTCATGACGGACGCCATCGTGCGTCTGCTTCCCGGATCCCTCGGCGATCCGGAGGCCGCGGAGACGGATTCGTTCCACGGAGGCGCGGCGCTGAGTGCACCATCGTACACGCGGCCGGCCGAGTATCGAGGCCACGCTGTCCCGGAGGTCCTGTTGAGCGGGGACCACGGACGCATCGCGGCCTGGAAGGCGGAGCGGGCGCGGGAGATGACCCGCGAGGTTCGACCCGACCTGCTGCCGCACTCTCCCCGCAGTCGGAGCGACGAATCCGGGTAGTCGGTCCGCCCTGGCCGTCTGCCGGGCCGTGAGTGCCGCGACGGCTGTGAAGATCGAGGTATCCGGCCCTTCACCCGCCGGGGGGAGCACATTATCTTCTAGGGCTGTAGAAGTCTGCGCCCGGGTAGGGGCCATTCCAGAGAGGAGAATACCATGTCAGATCTGCTTCGCGACGTCGTCGCCGAAGAACTCCGGACCGAAGTACCCCAGTTCTCGCCAGGGGATACCGTGCGCGTGAACTACCGCATCCGTGAGGGAAACAAGGAGCGGATCCAGGCGTTCGAGGGCATCTGCATCGGCCGTCGCGGCGGTGGGATGAGCGAGACGTTCACCGTCCGCAAGATCTCCTCGGGGATCGGCGTCGAGCGTGTCTTCCCGATGCATGCGCCGACCGTGGAGGGCGTGGAGATCATCCGTCGCGGACGCGTGCGTCGTGCGAAGCTCTACTACCTTCGGAATCTCCGCGGGAAGGCCGCGCGGATCCGGGAGCGCCGCTCCTGACGGAATCGGATCTCCCGGCCATGTCGCCGGATTCCGATACGGACAGGGAAGTCGACCGGCTCCAGGACCCCCTCGAATACGAGCGGGGGTTCTGGAGCCGCGGTCGTTTTCGGGTATGCGGGGTCGACGAGGTGGGACGCGGACCGCTCGCCGGACCGGTGATGGCGTGCGCGGTCGTGCTGCCGCCCGACCTCCATGTCCGAGGTGCGCGGGATTCGAAGAAGCTGTCGCGCGATGCTCGCGAGGCGCGCTGCAGGGAGATCCTCGACCGGGTGCCCGATGGAGATGTCGCGCTGGGCGCGGCCTCCGTCCGCGAGATCGAGCGCCTCAACATTCTGGGGGCGACCCGCCTCGCGATGAGCCGGGCGCTCGACGCCCTCTCCGCACCCTGGGATCACCTGGTCATCGACGGCCGGCCGATGAGGGGGGTCCCGGACCACGACGCAGTCGTCGGCGGGGACGATCTCGTCCATTCCATCGCCTGTGCGTCGATCGTCGCGAAGGTGGTCCGGGACGACCTCATGCGTCGACTGGCACGTCGGTATCCGGGGTACGCGTGGGAGCGGAACGCCGGGTACGGCACGGCCGAACACCGGGACGCCATCGTCGAGCAGGGTGTGACCCCTCACCATCGCCGCAGCTTCCTGGGTGTGCAGTACGGTCTCGACCTCTGAGGACCGCCCGGTGGACTGTGAGCCCGTCTGCGATAGTTTGAAGGATCCGACCCGGTAGCTCAGCTGGCAGAGCAGGCGACTTTTAATCGTCAGGTCGTGGGTTCGATCCCCACCCGGGTCACTGTCTATTGGTTGTACAGGTTTGTGGGAACAAAAGCTGTACAAGCCCGTATCCGGTAGCTGCATCGAGTTCTTTCACGAACAAAAATGGAGCTGTCATGAGCGATACGAACACCTGGCCCGACCTCGCGATCGGGCTGTACGACAAGCTGACCGGACGGGACGCGGAGATCACGTACGAGATGGACGATCTCGTGGTCGAGGTTCCCTCACACGTGGGCAGCGACGCCACGCACACGCCGTGGAAGCTGAACGGCACTGTTCGGATCCGCACCCGCGACGGCGTAGCCTCGTGAACCACCGGGGCCTGGAAATCGAGGGGCACTGCGTCGTCGAATCACCGATGGGTGAGGTCGACGTCCACCTGTCCCCCGGGGACATCCGGATCGTCCCCTCCGGCCCCGCCACGGTGCTCCGCGCTCTCCTGTGGCTGGCGACGAGCCACCGCAGGAGAGCCGCGAGCACCATGATCCGGCGTCTCGCCGCCGTCACCGGCTACCGCGTGCGCCTCCGGCTTCTCCCAGGCGTCCACGTGCCCCTGGCCGGATAACGCTGGCCCCCACGGATGACTGCGGCCTCCACGGATAGCGCCAGCCTCCACGGGTAGCGCCAGCCTCCGGTGGGCCCGCGGCACCCCATAGCGCTCGAAGCCGAGTGCCGCGATCTTGCGCGGCTCGGCATACGATTTCACGAGTCTCACGAGTATCGGCGTGGACATCCTGCAAGCCCTCGGGAACATCGGGGAGTTCATCGGCGCCGTCGGCGTCGTGATCTCCCTCATCTACCTCGCTCAGCAGCTGAGCTCGAACAGCAAGGCGGTTCGTGCGTCGTCGTTCAATTCGATGGTGCAGAACAGCCTGCGCCTGCTCGAACAGCTGTATCTGGACAGCGAGTTCGCCGAATTCATGGCGAAGAATGAACACCGTCCCTACGAGCACCTCGAACCCGCGGAGAAGATTCGCTGGGACGCCTTCATGCTGGCGGTATATCGTCACTACGGAAACCTGGTGTACCAGCATCGCGTCGACGCGCTCGACGATCAGATGTGGCAGGCGTACAGGGCGGATCTCAAGGAGGCGGTCGGCACCCCTTCATGGCACTCCTGGTTCGAACGCAACCGAGCGGTGGTGTCGACGGCGCTGCAGGATGAAGTGGATGCGATCGTCGCCGAACTCGAGGCCGAAAGGGCGGCTTCCGTGGACGTCGGCACGGAGCCCACTGCTCGCGAGCCCTGATCGGGGAGTCCTGAGTCCTGATCGGCCAGTCCTGATCGGCGAGCCGAACTCCGCGCCCGTCGGAGTTTCCGTTTCACCCGTGTCGTTCCCGACGCGGGGATCAGTCCTTCGACTTGTCGCCCGCCAGTAGACCGAGCGTGAGCGATACCACACTGATGGCGATGGATCCGACGAACGCGGCGCCCCATCCATCGACGGCGAATCCCTCCACGAGCCCGGCGGTGAGCATCAGCAGCGCCGCATTGATCACGAAGGTGAAGAGCCCGAGGGTCACGAACAGCAACGGCAGGGAAAGCAGCATGAGCACCGGCTTGAGGATCGCGTTCACAAGCCCGAAGACCAGCGCGATCCAGAGGACGTCGAAGAACCCGTCGGACATTCGGATTCCCGGGACCCACCATGCCGCGATCGACAGCGCGAGCGCATTGATGAACAGCCGGACCACGAAGCTCGTCATCGTCGTACTCCTCCGGCCTTCGCGCGCTCCTCGGCTCTCATTTTCATCTCCTGCTCCAGCGCCGCCAGCTCCAGCTCGTCTCTGAAGGCGTATCGCGTGGGATCGTCCAGATAGAGGGTTCGACCGCCGTCCCCCTCGCGACTCGCATCTTCCGCGGAACCCTCGAGAGCGTCGGAGGACGGTTCGGGTGCCTCGACGCCGCCGGGCCCGCCGCGCGCGAGCTGGGCATCGAAGTTCGCGAGGTCCCGCTCCGATTCGGCGATGGCGTCGTCCCCGCTGTCGTAGACGATCGGGCCCACGCCGCGTCCCAGCGAGGTCGAGCGTCGGAGGTCCACGGCGGTCTCGATCTCCGTCCTGAAGGCGGGGAAGCGAAACCGCGTGCCGCCGTCGTCGGTGACGTCGACCTCGCCATCGAACTCCGCCACGAGGCGGTCCAGAGCATCGCGCGTCCACCGCTTCGCCTTCTTCGACTCGAGGGCCTTTCGCACCGCCTCCACGGCCTCCGACTCCGAAACCCAGCCGGCTTCGTCACCGGAGAGCGTTTCCCGCGTGATGATTCCCAGCAGCACCCGCCGGACGTTGCGCTTCCGCCGCCTGCGATTCTCCCGGGCCACCGAGAAGCGCCGGAGCAGGGGAATCCCGAAGAAGCTGGCGCTGAACAGCGCCGGAAAGATCGAGAGTCCCAGGAGCGCGAGCGGACCGTCGATTCCGAGTGCGGGAAAGATCAGCCAGGGGGCCGATACGGCCGCAGCGAGGTTGAAGCCGTTGATCAGGGTGACCGCGGCATTCGACCCCAGGCTGTTCCCGGTCAACGGAACGTCGGGCTCCAGTCGGCGCCAGGCCGGCGGCGGGCGCCGTTCCGCACGGTCGATGTCCGCGGAGATCATGAGCTGTGGGAAGGTATAGACGACTCCGGCGGCCGTCGGCTCCGCCTCGCCGTCGTGGGCTGCCATGAGGCGCCCCAGCTCCTCCTCCGCCTCGTCCGCTCCCATTCCCGTGGCCTGGACGAGGTCCGCGGCCGTCAGCACGCCGCCGCGGGTCCGGGCCAGCCGGAGGAGCTTGCGATCCCGACGCTCGGGGGTGTCGTCGGGTCGGTCCGGCCCGAACACGTAGGCGAACACCTTCTTGTAGAACGGGGGACCCTTCTTCCTGCCCTTTCGACCCTCCGTCCGACCGTAGCGGTCACCGTAGTACGGGCGTCCCCAGCCCCAGTTGGGCGACCAGATCCAGTACCAGAACCAGAAGCTCGGAAATCCCCCGCCTCCACGACCACCGCGATCGCCACCCCCGAGGTCCAGGTCGGCGTCACCGTCCTTGTTGAGCGCCAGGATCGCCGCCACCGCGAGAACGATGAAGAGGACGAAGTAGACCACGAGCACGACCGCGATCGACGCCTTGTAGACCGCCTTGAACACGTCCCACGCCGTCTCGCGGAACCGCACCATCGCGGGCGCGTGGTCCCGGTCCAGGAAGCGGGGGTCGAATCGATACACGAGGTCGCCCCGCTCGCCCACTGCGAGATGCCCCTGATACTGCTCGAGAAGCTCCCGCAACGCCGCCTCGGCCTCCGACTGCGCAAGACCGGTTTCGGTAGCTACGTCGCCCACGGTCGCCACACCGTCTAGACGTTTGACGGCGTGTCGAGCCGATCGGGTGCGTTCCAGGGTCGCGAGCGATCCGGCGGAGGTGTCGGGCGTCATGCGTGTTCGGATGTGTGGAGGAGGCGATCGAGTCGCCACTCGTCTATTGTACACGAGTACGAACGAGCGATCCCTCGGGTTCACCTCGACCTTCGCTGCACCCTCACCACAGTGGACCGACATGCGCCCAGATTCCAGCGAATTCGCGCCCTACTACGCCGGGTACGTGGCCCTCGTCCCGGACGGCGACATCGCCGAGATCCTGACCGAACAGATCGAGGATACGACCGAACGTCTCCGTCGGGCGACGCCGGAGCAGGAGGTGTCCCGGTACGCGGAGGGGAAGTGGAGCGTCCGGGAGGCACTCGGACACCTCGTGGAGACCGAACGGATGTTCGCGTCACGGGCGCTCTGGTTCGCAAGGGAGCCGGACTCGGAGCTGCCCGGCATGGACCAGGACGGGTGGGTACGCATGGCGGGGCACCACGCCCGCACCGTGGGCGATCACCTCGAGGAGTGGGCCCACGTCCGTCGGAGTACGGTGGCTCTCCTGCGAGGTCTTCCGGAGGGGTCGCTCGAGCGCGCGGGCGTCGCCTCCGGGGTGAGATTCACCGTGCGAGCCTTCTTCTGGATCGTCGCCGGACATGAACTACATCACCGCGATCTCTTCGCTGAGCGATACGGGATCTCGTGAGTCGCCCGGTTCGCATCGCGGTCGATTCGGGCGGCGACACCTCGGCCGTGGGCGGGCGGGGCGTTGCCCTCGGCGAAGGTCTGCATCATGATGGCGTCCGGCCCGTCTTCGCAGGCGGTGCCGGAGAATGTGACAGTATTCCGGGGGACGCGATCCGTCCCGCCGTTTCACCAGGAGGAAGCAGAGTGGGGAAGACGATGAAGGTCGTCGCCTCTCTGGCACTCGTCGCCACGACGGCGACCAGTGTCGAGGCGCAGCAGACCTACCGGTCGTACGATCAGCTCACCGATGCGATCCAGTCGCTCGTGGGTGGGTCCGATGCCGCGAGTGTGGAGTCGATCGGGCAGTCGCGAGACGGACGCGATGTCTGGCTGGTTACGCTCGCCGGAGAGGGCGAGCTCCCGGCGCAGGATCGGCCCGGAATCATGGTGGTCGGGACCCTCGAGGGAGACCACCTGATCGGCGGCGAGATCGCGGTCGAGGCCGCTCGCTGGCTGCTTGATCAGGACGGTTCGAACGACGAGGTGACGACGCTTCTGGCCGAAAACGTGGTCTACATCGTGCCCCGCCTGAATCCGGATGGCGCCGAGGCGTACTTCGGCGATCCGGCCTGGGGGCGACGCGGCAACGCCTGGCAGGAGGACGACGACAACGACGCGCGCATGGGCGAGGACGGTCCGAACGACCTGAACGGCGACGGCGTCGTGACGGTCATGCGCGTGCCCGATCGGTCGGGCGATCTCATTCCCCATCCCGACGACTCCCGCCTCATGAAGGAGGCGGATCCGGTCGAGGGGGAGAGCGGCACGCACACCCTCTACTGGGAGGGCACCGACGACGACGGCGACGGATTCATCGCGGAGGACGGCCCCGGCGGTGTCGACCTCAACCGCAATTTCCAGCACGAGTATCCGTACTGGGAGCCGGATGCCGGTCGCCACATGGTCAGCGAGCCCGAGAGCCGAGCGATCATGGACTTCATGGTCGATAACCGGAACATCGCCGCCATTCTGACCTTCGGGCACACCGACAACCTCGTGGAGGCGCCGAATGGCCAGGGCCGTCTCGCCTCTCCGCGGACGATCTCGCTCATGGACTGGGCCGCGATGTCGAACGATGGCGTGACCGATGTCGGCGTGTTCGGCGGGCAGACCAACTTCGGCAACCTCCAGCAGCGAGGTGCGCAGCTCGGCCGGGACAACCCTCCCGAGCAGGGGCGCCGGCCGGTCACCACCTACAACGGCCAGGATCGGCCGTACTTCGTGACGGTGTCGGATGCGTATCGCGAGATCACGGGGATCGAACAGACCGGATATCATCGTGCGCCCGAGGGGGCCTTCTTCGAGTTCGGCTACTTCCAGTACGGCGTCCCCTCCTTCTCGACGCAGGGGTGGGCGATGCCGGAGTCCGACGGCGAGAGTTTCGACCAGCGTCTTCTCGCTGCCGTCGATTCGGCGGGTTCCGATGCGTTCATGGACTGGCAGGCCTACACGCACCCGACCCTGGGTGAGGTCGAGATCGGGGGCTTCCATCCGTACATGGCCGTGAACCCGCCACCGGAGCGGATCCCCGAGCTCGGGGCCTCCCACGGCGAATTCATCGCGCGGCTGGGCGGCATGCTCCCGAACGTGCGGTTCGTCGAGGCCACGGCCGAGGCGATCGGCGGCGGCCTCTGGAAGGTCGACGCCACCGTCGAGAACGCCGGCTACTTCCCGACGGCGCTCGCCCACGGGCAGACCAGCCGAGGCGTCGATCCCACGCTTGTCCAGATCCAGGTCGATCCGGATGCGGTCGTGTCGGGCGACGCGAAGTCGGCCCGGACGTCCCGCATCGATGGATCGGGCGCGACGGCCAGCTACTCCTGGATCATCGAAGGGAGCGCCGGCCAGACGATCGAGATCACGAGCCTCGCCCAGAAGGGTGGGCGGGACTCCATCACCGTGACGCTGAGGTAGACCGATGACGAACGCGCATTCCCGCACGGGACAGAGAACGACAGCACCGCGCATGCCGCTTCGGACGATCCTAGGCGGCGCGACGATGCTCGCCGTGGGCTTGTCCGTGGCGATCACGGCCACGCCCGTGGCCGCGCAGATCACCACAGGTTCCGACCCCGAGCACGAGCTGATCTTCAGCTGGGATCGCTGGCTGGATCACGACGAGCTCAACGAGCGGATGGAAATCATGGCCGACCAGTGGCCGGAGTTCCTGACGCTCGAGACGATCGGGCAGTCGTACGGCGGCCGGGACATGAAGGTCATGACCATCAACAACCCGGAGACGGGGGACGAGCTCGACAAGGCGGCGATGTTCATCGAGGCCAACGTCCACGGAAACGAGATCCAGGGTGGCGAGGTCGTGATCTACACGATCTGGTACCTGATGGAGAACTACGACCGGATTCCGGAGATCAGGCGTCTGGTGGACGAGCGGGTCTTCTACCTGATTCCGAGCGTGAATCCCGACGGCCGTGACTGGTTCATGGACGAGACCGGGTCGGGGGCCCGCACGGGTCATGTGCCGGTCGATTCGGATGGCGACGGCCTGTTCGACGAGGACGGTCCGAACGACCTGAACGGCAACGGCGTGATCGAGCAGATCCGAAAGTACGTCCCCGGGGCGGGCGACTTCGTCGTCGACCCGGACAACCCCAACAGCCTGCGCCGTGTCGGGCCGAACGAGCGCGGCGACTACATCCTTCTCGGGTCCGAAGGCCTCGACGACGACGGCGATGGTCGGGTCAACGAGGATCCGCCGGGTGGCTACGATCCGAATCGGAACTACCCCTCGGACTGGCAGCCCCAGTACGTGCAGGGCGGCGCCATGAACTACCCCTTCGAGCTGCCCGAGCCGCGGGCGATCGAAGACTTCATGGTGACCAAGCCGAACATCGCCGGCTCGCAGTCCTATCACAACACGGGTGGGATGATCCTGCGGGGCCCGGGCGCCGCCTGGTATGGCGACTACCCGCAGTCGGACGTCCGCGTCTACAACGAGCTCGGCGAGAATGGCGAGCGGATGCTGCCCTGGTACGACTATTTCGTGGTCTGGCAGGGGCTGTACGCCGTGCACGGAGGTCAGCTCGACTGGGCCAACGACGGCCACGGGGCGGTCGGATTCTCGAACGAGCTGTGGAATGGAGGCCAGTACTATCAGTCGCCGCTTCTGCGCGAGCAGCAGCAGGACGAGGACACGCCGATCGGAGGGGGCCGCAGCAACTACTTCTTCGACGACTTCCTGACCTTCGGCCGCAACTACGTCGAATGGGCACCCTTCGATCACCCCCAGTACGGTGAGGTGGAAATGGGTGGATTCCGGAAGCTTCAGGGCCGGGTGAACCCGCGGTTCATGAGCATGGAGCTGTTCCACCGGAACATGGCCTTCACGCTCTATCAGGCCGACGAGATGCCGCTCATGTCGATGGGCGACGCCGAGGTGGAGCAGGTATCGGGCAACACCTTCAGGGTGCGCGTCCCGATCCGAAACGAGCGTCTGATGCCGACGATTCTGGAGCGTGCGCGACGATACGACGTCGTGGAGCCCGACATCCTCACGCTCGAGGGCGCCGACGTGCTCATGGCCGGCTGGGTCGACGAGCACAACTTCGACGGCGCCGTCGACCGGATCGACCAGGCCGAGCTCGACCGGATCCTGATCCGCAGCGGTCACCCGGGACGGACGACCCGCTACATCGAGTATCTCGTGCAGGGCTCCGGTAACGTGACCATCGAGTACAGCTCGCAGAAGGGCGGGACGGTCTCGACGACCGTCGGGCTGAACTAGAGCGCGGGCGCGTCGTGTGAACATGCCCTGAAGGTGTCAGGCACATCTCTGGATCCCTCCGATCGCGTTCGGAGGCTGACCGAGGGACCGAGGGGGGTGGGCCGATCGGCCCACCCCCCTCGGTTGTTCGGTCGTGCGGCATGCCCGGATTCGGGTCCGGCGCTTATCCTACGGTGCGGCGGCGCCGCTCGCCGAGAGTTCATCCACGTCGTGGAAGGTCAGGTCGTGCGAAGTCCGCAATGGCCCCGCCGCCCGTACGACCGTCTCACCGTGGCGAGGGTCGGCGAAACCCTCAGAAGAGCTTGCGGATGCGCTGGAATCCCTCCCGGATTTCCTCGCCGAGCATCTCGAGGGCGGCGCCGACGTCGTCTCCCGCATCGTCGGCCTCCTCGCCGAG
>JGI12210J13797_10125738_pt1 | contig 25340 bp, 21 predicted proteins | sample ElkSlonscriptome_3_FD_13797 | JGI IMG/M metagenome (IMG submission 13797)
ATATTCTTTCGCCGTCCGCCCGATCGTGACTCCTTTTACGGAGAAGATGACCTGCCTGATCTGGCTGTTCGATCCGGCAAGTGGAAGTTGCTGTGTGAATACGATGGCACCGAAGTCGAACTCTACGACCTGAGCAATGACCCATCCGAGTCGCATAACGTTGCCCAGGAAAACTCCGTCATCGCAAGGAAGCTTACAAAGTCGTTGTTGAGCTGGCATCAGTCCATGCCGCCCGACAATGGTCCGAACCTTTAATACATCCCGCCGATCCATCGTCTATAGACAACCCGATCAAATGATTTACTCGATCATGACAAGAAAAGTTTTAAGCCTACTCGTTGCTGCGATTGTTTCGTTACAGATGGGCAGTTTGTGCTATGCAGAATGCCCCGACAAAGTAACCGCCGATCGGGAAGCCAACAACGAACTGAGCCGTTCGATGCGCCAACCGGTTCATCTTTATCAGTTGCCGGACGCACCGGGTGCTGTGGCAAAGCCCTTTTTCGCCGATCCCTATTACAACGGTTCCTGCGATCCGGAAATTGTTTGGAATGAGGTGGAAAACCAATGGTTCATTTACTATACCGCTCGGCGAGCGACACGCCGAGCGGCAACATACGTCGGCACCGCACTCGGCGTCATCAGCTCACCGAACCTACTTCATTGGACGTTTCGCGGCTACTGTTCGTTTGATGGGAAGCAGGGACAACCTGATAATGACGACACGCACTGGGCACCGGGCGTGATTGTCCACGGCGATAGCCTGCACATGTTTGCCACCTACAAGGACAACGCCGAGCCGCCTTGGGGAGGCAGCGGCGAAATTCGTCACTATGTCGCACCGCTTTCGGATCCGATCCACGGTTGGAAACTGATTGGGGTGCCAAACTTCAATCAGCCTGATCCGATCGATGTTTCGAAATCGCTGACACGCATAGCATGAAAACGATGCTGGTGCTTTTCGACGGTGTTTGGAAGCCCTACCCCGCTGCGGGAAAGCAACCGAATCGAGTACCGCGAGTTCACAACTCGGGCTGGGTTCAGTCGCCAGGACGCAAAATCCTCGAAGACCCCAATCAGCATTTCTTGATGAAAGCGTATTTGACCGGTGTGATGACTCGATTCAAGGACGACAATCGAGTTCTCGTTTGGGATTTATTCAATGAACCACAAAACAGCAACGACGGCAACTATGGCGGCGACAGCGAATTGTCTGACATGGCAAAAGGACTCAAACGCCAGCGATCACTCGAATTGCTTACCAAAGCCTTCCATTGGGCCCGCGAAATCAATCCTTCACAACCACTGACCGCTGGCGACTGGGGAGAGCCCAATTGGTTGGACGATCCCGACTTGATTGAGTCGTTCATGCTTCGCCATTCGGACGTGATTAGCTTTCACACCTACAACGGTCCCGACGACACTCGCGAAATGGTGGAAGGATTGGCTCACTACGACCGTCCGCTGCTTTGCACCGAGTATCTCGCACGAGCCAACGGTTCGACATTCGAAGAAATACTGCCGATTTTTCAGCAACGTAAGATCGCTGCCTTCAACTGGGGACTCGTCGCTGGAAAGACCAACACACATTAAACAATTGGTCTGGATCATGTCACTTTTGCACCGTTCAAGAAGTTTCGTTCTGTTGCTGGTGTGTTCTTCGTGGTTGACGAATACAGCTTCGTTGGCTGAGTCACCGCTTCGTGCAGGTCGACCTCTGATACTTGGTGCCAACAACAACGAGTCGCCGACTCGATTGGCTCCAAAGTTGCTTCAGCGATCACACACGCATTGGGTCCGTTCCTTCTTTCCGGCGTTGGAATTCATCGAAGGCAAACGGAGTTTTGAAGCGGATGAAGAACTCGAGGCGATCAAATCGCTAGCCGACGATGGCTATCAAGTCTTCCTGACGATCAAATGGGATTTTCGCAACGGGAACTGGCGAGTACCCGGACCGAATTCAGAAAACGAAGCAAAATGTTTCGACTTCGCCAAACAACTTGTGTGTTCCTTTCCCAATCAACTGTCTGGTGTGGCACTCGTCAACGAGATCACCGTTGATACGTTGCCGGTCGACATGCAAGTAACCGAGCCAAGTGTGGTACCAATGATTCGTTTCTTGAAACGGCTCGAGACGTTTATTGCGAGTTTGCAGATCAAAGCACGAAACGGTGACGACTTGCCAATTTACTCGGGCGGTTTCACTCGCCAAGATATGCCAGCGATGCAAAACGACCTCGTACTGCGCGACTACATGCGGTGGTTGTCCGAGTCACCCAACATCTTTGGCGTCAATTTCCATTTACATCAACGTGACCTGATGCAAGCCGAAGCGTCTCTACAACATGTTCGATCATTGATACCTGACAAACCGTTTGCGATTACTGAATTTTCACTTATTTGGCGTTACAAAATGAACCTTAGCCAACGGTTGGACGCGGGGCCACCGGGAGTCGCATTCTGCGAAAGATACAACCGCGATCCTGATTCCTCTGTGGCCGACTATCTAAGTTTGGCGTCCGCCGAAAATGTTTCGCAAGAAGAATGGCACGCCTTTCTAGCAAGCAGAGATTGGTTTGATCCCAAACTAATCAGCAAGTACTGTAGACTGATGCAGCGATACGGTGTCACGTTGGCCACATACGGATTTGCTCACGGAATGGGCGGCGAGCCGAAGAGAGTGACAACACAAACGACGCCATGGATGCTCAATATGATTTTCCCGCGTTCACTGGTCACTCAGTCGGAAGCGGGACAAGATGCCGTGACGTATGGATTTTTCGACGACTGGGTTCACATTCAAAAGACCGCTGTTTCAGGAGGGTGAAAACCATGCTTTCCAATGGACACGTTTCGCCAATGGCTACCAAGATTGGCGAACAAGCTCATACTCATTGAAATGCGTACTCGGACTCCCACTGGGACGCCCTAAATCCTCCCGCCATCAATCCCATCCTATCAATCCCCAAGAAGCAATCATGAAACGCTCTATCCTCTTCGCAGCTGCGTTAACCCTCTTCGTTCAAAACAGGGTGGTTGCTGCCGAACGTCCCAACATCATTATCATCATGGTCGACGACATGGGGTTTTCGGATATCGGTCCGTACGGTAGCGAAATACCAACACCTCACCTCGATCAGCTTGCTGCGGGCGGTGTCCGTTTTTCTCAGTTCTACAACACCGGTCGCTGCTGTCCCACGCGTGCCTCTTTGTTGACAGGACTTTATTCCCATCAAGCCGGAGTCGGATGGATGACGTCCGACCAGGGCAAACCGGGGTACGCGGGACGGCTAAACCAAGGGTGTGTGACAATCGCCGAAGTCCTCGGCCCAACAGGATACTTCACTGCGATGACTGGCAAATGGCATGTCGGTGCAAATCAAGGGGTGAACCCTTGGCAGCGTGGTTTCGACCGGACCCTTAATCTGGCAGCGGGCGGTGTCCATTTTTCAAACCAAACGGGCAGCAAAGGGAACGCGAAGCTTTTTCTCAATGGAGAAACGATTTCAGCAGACGATCCGAGGCTCAATCCTCCTTGGTACGGCAGTGATCTTTGGACCGAACAAGGCATCAAGTTCATTGACGAAGCTATGGCAGAAGAAAAACCATTCTTTTGGTATCTGGCTCATTGCGCACCCCACTTTCCCTTGATGGCACCCGAACAAACGATTGCCAAGTATCGTGGAAAGTACCTGCGAGGATGGGACAAACTGCGGGAACAACGATATGCGAGGCAGATCGAATCAGGGCTGATCGAAACGAATTGGCAACTCGAACCACGTCCCGAAACAATTCCGCCATGGGATTCACTCTCGCCAGACGAACAGAAACGCTACGACGACATGATGGCGATCTACGCTGCAATGATCGAAGAGGTGGACAAGAACGTAGGCAAATTGGTCGCTGCCCTTGAGCAACGAAAACAGCTCGACAATACTCTGATTTTGTTTTTGTCCGACAACGGCGGCAACGCAGAATCGGGAGTTAAAGGAAGATACAGCGGTGAGCATCCCGGCGATCCCCATTCGAATGTTTTTGTCGGACAATGTTGGGCGCATTTGAACAACACGCCCTTTCGCATGTACAAACACTACAATCATGAAGGCGGAATTGCGTCCCCGTTGATCGCTCATTGGCCAGCAGCCATCCAGCCTCGAACGGGACCAGACAGTTGGATTGAAACGCCGACGCATTTAATCGACATCATGGCGACGTGCGTCGATCTCGGAAACGCAAACTATCCCACCAAGTATCATGGTCACTCCATCACTCCCATGCAGGGACAAAGTTTGAAGCCGCTATTATTAGATCAAGGGAATTTTGCAAATCGAACCCTCTTCTGGGAACATGAAGGCAACGCCGCCATTCGAGAGGGCGCACATAAACTCGTGCGGCTGGGAATGAAGGGCGGCTGGGAACTCTACAACATCGAATCGGACCGCACCGAGCAAAACAACTTGGCGGCGAATCATGCAGACACAGCCGGATCGCTGAAGGCGCAGTGGAACCGGTGGGCCGAGCGAGTGGGTGTCTATCCGAAACCGTAACGCAAACGGCCCGAAGGCGATTGTCGCTCCGCTCTTACGTGAACCGAAGCGTTCACGAAATTTGTCGCTTGGTGCCTGACAGCATCGAAGAGATGGGATATCTTTTTGGTTGATTCAATCAGTCGTTTATCGCTCTGTAAGACGCACGTTTTGTAAAAGCGTCCTCGCAGCGATCAGCGACAATCCCTCTTTGACTTCAAGGAAACGACGATGAGTATGTCAGATGCGAACCCTTATTCGAATCCGTCTCAACAGCCTGCGGGCTCTAGCATGGTGCGTCCGTCACAAACGATGACACTACGGCGATTGGACGTATTCTCGGTCGGTAAGATGCTCGGTGTTTTGTACACGATTGTTGGTTTATTCTTCGGAGCCATCTTTGCGATTGTTGGCCTGATTAGTGCCGCTGCGGGCGGTGGAGCAGGAGCAGGCGACGTGGTGGTAAGCGGAGTGGTTGGAGCTTTGTTTATGGTCATCATGGTCCCCATTCTGTATGGAATCGGTGGTTTCATCGGTGGTGTCATCATGGCCGCACTTTACAACCTTTGCGCTAATTTTGTCGGCGGCGTTCGCTTTGATTTGGAGTAAGGCTAAATCAGTTGTTGCCAACGCGCTGAAACACTCAGGCTTGAACTCGTTTTTCGAACGCTTCGAAATCCTCTTGCGTGTCGATTCCGGCGACAGCGGATTCGACTCGCGCGACAACAATTTGTTTGCCCGCTTCGATCGCGCGGAGCTGCTCGAGTCGTTCGGTCTGCTCGAGGACACTCGGTGGTTGCTCGGAAAACCACTGCAGAAATTCTCGCCGATAGGCGTAGAGGCCGATGTGATGCCAAAACAGTGGCGGTTCCGAGGCTAGCGACTGCTCCGTTACGCCGCCTCGAAAATGTGGCACAGCCGATCGACTAAAATAAACTGCCCTGCCCTGCCCTACCCTGTCCTGCCCCCAACTACCCTGCTCCGCGGATCTTGGAACACCTGCGACGACGATTTTGACGCAGTTCGGATCGTCGAGCCGATGGGAGTTTCGAATCGGTGCGGCAACGGTGGCGATATCGGCCCAAGGGTTGTTGACCAGAGTGCTGGCAACTAAATCGATCGTCGTAGGATCAATGTCGGGTTCGTCACCCTGCACGTTGACGAAGATGCCGACTTCGGGAAAACGGACGGCGACTTCGGCGATCCGGTCAGTGCCGCTTGGGCAGTCGACACGGGTCATCACCGCATGACCACCAAATCGATTGACTTCGTCAAGGAGTTTCGGATCGTCGACGGCGATGGCCACCTGCCCAGCCGCTTTCGCCTTGGTTGCTGCTTCAAACGTGTACTGCAAAACGGATTTACCGCCTGCACGACGCAGCAGTTTTTCGGAAAACCGGGTCGATCCCAAACGGGCGGGGATCACGATCATGCAGCGATTGTTCATGGAAGGTTGCGTTTCGGAGCATATCGAATGGTAGGCCGTATCACCAAGAACGCCGATTGTCAGCCTTGGACCCCTGGCCTGCAAGGGCATTGCCGTTTCACCGCTTTTGGTTGACAAGTCACTACCATCCGAGGACATGGAAAGCGTGTTTTGGAGGAAACAACTAAACGAAAATGAATTTACGATCAATGGATCAGCAAATACAGACACCGCAGTCGCCGTGCATCAGCGAGTGCGCACTCAACCGGAACCAGATTTGTACGGGATGCTACCGAAGTCGCAGCGAAATCGGTCGCTGGTCGATTGCCAGCGAGTTGGAAAAATGCCAAATTATCGAGCAAGCGGAGCAGCGCCGCTTGTCCAACGAGCCGTTTCCCCCGCTAAAACCGTCATCGCCAGCCTAAAACGCCCACTTTCTCTCTCTTTGCTCGTTTCATTTGTTGATGAACGCTTTGCGGGTGATTATTCTCTGTATAAAAGCGGCAGCGACGCTCCCGCCACGATTTCCCTCAATCGCCAACGAAGCCCATGGGCCGACTGATGAAAAAAACGACTTGTTTTCTACTGCTATTCTCTCTGTTCTTTGTGATGACCGTGACGGCTCGCACCGCGTCGGCCCAATTGTTTGGTCAACCGATCGCGGGTGTCGACGTGGATGCCCAGGGCGTTTTGAAGGTTCGGCAGTTCGATCCTCGATTGGCCCAACAGCGTTTCGCCGAGGCGAGAATGCGGCGTGACAGTGAAATCATGCAGCCCAGTCAGCTGCGAAAAGTCTCGCTCAATCGGCTCGAAGCGACTCTTTCAGAGCATCTCGATGCGGGGAACCCGATCCCCGAAGAGATGAAAGCGATGGCCGGTTTGACCTCGATCGATTACATCTTCTACTACCCCGACACCAAAGACATTGTGATCGCGGGACCGGCGGAAGGTTTCTTCGCCGATCCGACCGACCGCTACGTTGGAATCAGCAGTGGACGCCCGAGCCTTTTGCTTGAAGACATGGTGACCGCCCTTCGTGCCTACGCACCCAATTCAAAACCGACGCCAATCATCAGCGTTTCGATCGATCCGACGCCTGAAGGGCTTCAGCGGATGCAGCAGTTCTTAGCGTCCTTTGGCGGACAGGCTCAACGAGGCGACACACAACGTGTTGCGATGGGTCTGAAAAACAATCTCGGCCTGCAAACGGTATCGATTCAAGGGGTCCCCAACTCGACCCACTTCGCTCGCGTCTTGGTCGAGGCCGATTATCGAATGAAGTTGGTCGGCATCGGGCTCGAACAGATCCCAGGCGTCCGCAGCTATGTAGAGCGAGCGAACCCACACACGATCGCAGCGAGTGCTCTGACTCGTTGGTATTTCCAGCCCAACTATGACGCGATTTCGGTCAGCGAAGATGGATTGGCAATGAAGATCAACGATCGTGGCGTTGAACTTGTCGGTGAAAACGAACGAGTGATCAACGGCGTCCGCACCCGAGCGGTCGGAAAACCGAATCGTGCTAGTACGGCGTTTTGCCACGACTTTACGAAGAACTATTCGAAGGTTGCTGAAAAGGTTCGCATCTATGCTGAACTTGCTCAGTTGATCGATGTTGCCGTCGCGGCAGCCTACATTCAAGAGCAGGACTTTTATGGCCAAGCGGGTTGGTCGATGCCCGTCTTGTTGGATGAATCGAAAGTGTCAGTCGAAACCTACACCGCGCCTGAACAAGTCGAAACGGCCGTGAACGCAATTTGGCGAGGCAATACACTCATGACACCGCTCGGTGGCGGTGTCCAAATGCAGCCGCGATTGGCTCTGAAAGAGGAGCATGTCAGCAAGGATACCGATGGAAAAGTCGTCCAAACGAAGTCGGAAGCTGGACCGAGTCATCTCAAAGATGGCCAATGGTGGTGGGATTAGAGAAAAGGTTGGAGTCCAGGCTTTAGCCGTTTCACGCGCCTTCCCGAATCGCCTAAAGGCTACACTCCAACGACCCAGCATCGCCGCGACATGGTTATAATGCGGTCATCCACTTCCAGTACTTCGTACGGCAAACGTGATGAGTCGCCCAAACGAGTTGCGATTACCCGATGACACTTGTCGTTTGGTCGTGATCCAGGACCAGCTACAACCGTGTCCCTACATTCCGCGCGAAACCGCTCGGATGCCGCTACGTTTGCCAATCGGCAATGTGACGCCCGAGATTACCGACCACATGTTGGCGTTGGGATTTCGGCGAAGTGGAGATTTTGTTTACCGCACCCAGTGTCCCACGTGTAGCGAATGCAAGCCGACCCGATTGAAAATTGCCGGTTTTCATTTGACGAAGTCGCTGCGGCGTGTGATGCAACGGGGAGATCGCGAGTTGATGTGTCGGCTAAAGACTCCCGTTGTGGATGAACGACGCGTTGAGATGTTCAACGAGCATCGACGCCAGCGAGGTTTAGGGCTACAAGAAGATACGATCGAGGCATCGGAATATCTTTCGTTTCTATGCGATACGTGCTGCGAAACCCTAGAACTGGCAATCTACCGAGACGACAAATTGGTTGCCATCTCCGTTTTCGATGTAGGCCGCGATAGCACATCAGCGGTCTACACTCATTTTGATCCATCGGAAAGCCATTTCAGCCTGGGCACGTATGCCGTTCTAAAGCAGATCGATTGGGCTCGGCAAAGCGGACGACAATTCGTCTACTTAGGCATGTACGTCGCCGAGAATCCGCATTTGAACTACAAAGCACGCTTCCAGCCTCAGCAACGCTTGATCGATGACGTTTGGGTGGATGTTTGATTTGGTCAAATGACCAATTAAAATCGTGCTTATGAAAATCACGGCGATTCCGCAGCTTTACCGAAACCTAAAACGCTGGCGAGAGATTCTCGCAGTGCTGCAGCGTTACGGTTTGGCAGATTGGATGAGCCAATTTCAAAAGCTACCGTTCCGGGACCGCATCAAAGACGCTCGCGGGATACCGCTTTCCAAATATTCGCGTGAACAGCGAATCCGTATGGCGCTGACGGATCTCGGCCCGACCTTCATTAAATTCGGGCAAATCCTAGCCGCACGCCCCGATTTGGTCGGCCCCGAATTGGGGCAAGAGCTGAAACTGCTGCGGGCAAACGTCGAACCGGATCCGATCGAAAAGGTTCGTGCAACGCTGGCCCATGAACTCGGCGACGATTACCTCGAACACTTCCAATTCATCGATCCCTCCGCCTTGGCGACTGCTTCGATCGGGCAAGTTCACCGGGCGACGCTCAACGATGGTCGCCAAGTTGTCATCAAGGTGATGCGATCCGATATCGAAAAAACGATGCGGCAAGATACCGAAGTATTGGCCGGCGTTGCCCAATTGGCCGAACATGTGGAAGCTTTCGCTGCATGGGGTCCCTGCCAAATGGCAAGCCAACTATCGACCATGCTTCGCCGCGAACTCGACTTTGGCCGCGAGCGGCAAAACCTCGAGTTCTTTGCCGAGATGCTTGCCGACCGCGATGACGAAGTGGTGATCCCGAAACCGGTTAGCGGTTTATGCACCAAACGAGTTTTGGTGATGGATGAATTGGTGGGTGAAACCTTGTCGGTGTATCTTCACGACCACTCCGATCCGCCGACCTGTACGAAGCTATCGGAAACGATTGCCAGTGTCTATTTGACAATGATTTTCGATGAAGGATTGTTTCACGCGGATCCGCACCTCGGAAACCTACTACTGCTTAGCGACGGCCGGCTAGGAATTTTGGACTTCGGCATGGTTGGCCGGATTGACGAAACGCTTCGAGAAACAATCGAAGAGATGATGATTTGCGTCGGCAAAGGAGACCAAAATCGATTGACGCGTTTGATCCGCCGCATCGGCGAAGCTCCTGCGACGTTAAATGAATCAGCACTATCGGTGGACGTTTCCGAATTCGTCGGAACGTTCGGACGACAAAGCTTGGGCGACTTCAACCTGACCGATGCACTCAATGAGTTGACGGGAATCTTACATCGTCATGCCATCAAGTTACCCAATCAATCGGCTCTGCTACTGAAAATGCTGATTTCAATCGAAGGCACGCTACGCGAGTTAGGGGCGAGTTTCGATTCGATGCAAATCGTCCGCGACTTTGTCCGTAAGTCGATGCTCAGCCGCTTGAGCCCTCGTCGCCGCATCCGCCAAGCCAGACGGATCTATTTAGAAGCGGAGAACTTTTTGGAAATAGCTCCCGATGAAGTATTGACGCTGCTTCAACAAGCACGCCGTGGCGAGATGAAGTTGGTGCTCGAACACCAACGCATCGGACCGACGGTGAACCGAATGGTGCTCGGCTTGATGGCTAGCGCCGTGTTCCTTGGCTCCTCGGTTCTGTTGGCAATGAACGTGCCACCGGTACTCTTCCAAGAAGCAACTTTCCTTGGTCTCGAGCGTTTGAGTGTGATTGGAACGCTTGGCATCGTCGGCAGCATTGCCGTGATGATGTGGTTGTTAATCGCGATCAACCGCAGCGGTCACCTGACGCGAAGCCGAGACGAATAGCCTACATCAATCTGGCAACTTGATCTTGTTCTTATTGGCTTCGTAGAACTTGGTGATATCGACTCCCGCGCAGCGTTTCCCTCCTGCATCATCTTGGTATAACGGAGATCCGTTTTCTTACGAATGTTTTCAACCTTTTTGCCCCCAAGGATTGGTCCAGAAATGACCGTACGTGCGTATGTTAACGCGCCGTCTAAACTTTCGAAAACGTGATCGTTTCCGATATTATCCAGCAATCCGCTACGAGTCAGTTCGAACAGGACGGAAATATCTTTCACAAATGGGAGCTGAGCATACGCCGACCTTGGATATTTGGACAAGGTCCGAGAAAAGCTGCACTTTAAGAGATGGCTCCATGCCTCAAGTGCAAAGGCTCAAGTGCCAAGCCTCAATGGAGAAGTCCTGGACAACCCCATTTGATTCCTCGCCCTATTTGGACGCTCTGTCGAGTGACGAGATCAGCGTTTCCCAACATTTCCGATTCATTCGCTATCAAGTACTGCAATCGGATCCGTGGGCGCTTTACGCAGTTCCGATGGAGAGATTTTCCTGATTCCGCCCCGCGAATCGAGCGCATAGATTCTTAGTCTCGTTTTTGGCCAAGACGCGTCATTGAAAGGTTTTGGTGACACAACGAGCACTTGCCGCAGATCACCCTCGTCTATCTCAATAAACAAATTTTTGTCCGTGACACATTGGAATGGAGCTTTTGCGATTTGATCGATGGTATTCTCCGGAGTCAGCATGCCCTCCAGGAAGTATTTGTCACCGTATATCTGATCCATCGAAGCGGGCCAACGACGATGTTTCTGCCGAAACGAATCAAATGCTTCCCGAACTTACCCGAGATTACATGAGGTACCTACCGCATGCATCTTTTTCATTTCTTGCCTGCATATCACTATCGCTGCGACGGACAGCAAAGCGGTGCAAATAGCAACGATTCTGGCAAACTTCTTCTTCGTTCGTGGGAGCATTTAAGTGCTTTTTAAAGCGTGAATCGTATTTCCATCAGACAAACCATGGGCATTTAGAAGGCGTCAGTCTCTCGGAGATGGAGCAAAGGTGTCCGCAGCTTACCAGTGCTTTGAAAGGAAAGAATCTGGCCAATTCCGTACGTAATGGCTGCCGGGTCGGCGTCGTAAAGACTCCTTGACCCAGCCTACAATCTACAATCATCGCGTCTCGGAGAGACGCGGCTACTAATCCGGCAACTTGATCTTGTTCTTATTCGCTTCGTAGAACTTCGTAAGATCGACACCTGACCGCTGCTCCTCTTCGAGCAGTTTGATGCGTGATTCGAGTCGCTCGATGCGGCGGGCCATTTGTGGGATGATCTCATGCTCTTTATTCGGCGCTTTAGGACGCGGGACGGCGGGGTACCCCAAATGCCGCTGCATCGCAGCAAAAAGATACAACGGCTCCTTGCGCCGGTTTCCGAACGCGATCCGCCCTTCTCGTTCGCCGAACAAAAACGGCTCCTTCTCTTCGGTCGACTGATTCGCTTCGACCAAACGGCGTTTGTATTCATCACTCGCCAAAAACAATAAATCGGCCAGCTCAATTAAACCAACTTGGGCGCGAAGCATCAAAATCCATTTCGCCCAAACCGGATCGTACATCGGGTCGAAGCTCATCGCGGTTAAGCCTCTGTCGTAATTCAAACGATTGCGACAGAGAACCTCGAATTGATAGAGGAACATCCCAGCGGGCGTTGCACCGGCAGCGCGGTATTTGGCATCGGCTTCTAGGATCATCAATGCGGTCGACGTATCGAACCGCCCCGTATCGCTCTCGGATTCCTGGATCAAGTACGTTTGAAAACTGGTAAAATAATGGCCCAACCGCTGCATCGCCGGTGCCATGACTCCCGAATGCTTTAGTTCGGTCAACAAGAAATCGATCGCCATCGGCAACTTGGTCGTCGCCAATAGTTCGAAGCGAAGTTGCTCGAGAAGTTCCTGCATGGGCATTTGCTCGCCAATGCGTTCTCGTAACAATTGGAACAGATACCCCTGCTCGACAAACTCAGCCCGATCTAGCGAAGCGACATTTGTGGCAGTGGTCATCGAGTCTACTCGTACTTTTTGAGAACGATACAGGCGTTGTGGCCACCGAAACCGAAACTGTTGCTGATCGCAATTTTTACATCACGCCGTTTCGCTTCGATCGGCGTGTAATCGAGATCACAATTCGGGTCGGGATTGGTAAGGTTGATGGTGGGTGCAATCAACGATTCTTGCAGCGTCTTGCAGACGGCAACCGCTTCGATCCCACCACTTGCACCGAGCGAATGGCCAAGCGAACTCTTGGTACTACTAACCGATAACTTGTAGGCGTGATCACCAAAGACGTTCTTGATCGCCTGGGTTTCGGCTTTATCACCAAGCGGAGTACTGGTGCCGTGAGCATTGACGTAATCGACGGCGGTCGGATCGATGCCTGCGTCGTCGATCGCTGCTTGCATCGCCGCCGAAGCCCCGGACCCGTTGGGATCGGGCGCGGTGATGTGCCCTGCATCACTGGTGGTTCCATAACCGAGCACTTCGGCGTGGATCTTTGCACCGCGAGCAAGCGCATGTTCGAGTTCTTCAAAGACCAACACCCCTGCTCCTTCGCCCATGACGAAACCATCGCGTTCGGCGTCAAACGGGCGACTGGCCAGCGTCGGTGCGTCGTTACGCGTCGAGAGTGCCTTCATGTTTTGAAACGCAGCCAAACCCATCGGGGTGATCGCCGCTTCGCTACCGCCAGTGACCATGACGTCGGTTTCGCCCAAAAGAATACTTCGCATCGCTTCGCCCATTGCATTGGTAGCACTGGCGCATGCCGTTGCAACGGCGTAGTTGGGACCGCGGAGGCCGTAGGTGATCGAGATGTTTCCGCCAGCGGCATTGAGCATCATCTTGGGAACGGTAAACGGGCTGACTCGATCAGGCCCTCTGGTAATCATCCGCTCAATTTGAGCTTCGATCTCGCCGAGTCCACCCACGCCGCTGCCGATGATAACCCCACAGCGAAAACGATCGAGCGTAGAGAAATCCAACCCCGATTCACCGATGGCTTGATGCCCGGCGTGAACGGCGAACTGCGTGAAGCGGTCGAGGCGTTTGACTTCGCGATGTTCGACGATCCCATCGAGATTAAAATCGGGAATATCGCCACCGAAATGGATCTTGTATTGACGGGTATCGAGCAGCGTCAGTTCCTGGACGCCCGACTCACCGGCAGCGAGCCGATTCCAAAAAGTGGCAACGTCTAGCCCGAGAGCGGTTACCACCCCCATGCCTGTAATAACGACACGACGTTCCGATCGCGTTTGCATCTAAACCGGCCTTCAAGAAAACGAAAAACGAAGAAAAAATGTGATGAATCGATAAAATAAATGCCGCCCTTAGAACGGTGAAGCACAGCCACCCAAAAAAAATCGGTTCGACTGCAATTCAACATTCATCGGCGGCAAAAGCGTCAACAAGACGCAAGCAAAGGCTCGGTCGTCCTGTTTTCGGTCATCCTATGCTCGAACGTTCAAGCCATTTAGGCATCGTCGCCTTTTGAGCTTTCAATAAAGTCGACCGCTTCGCCGACCTTTTGGATCTTTTCAGCCGCTTCGTCAGGAATGCTGATGTCGAACTCTTCTTCGAGCTCCATGACCAATTCGACGGTATCGAGCGAGTCGGCACCGAGATCGTTCACAAACGAAGTTTCGAGGGTAATCTTGTCCTTATCGACGCCGAGCTGTTCAGCCACAATATCGATAACGCGTTCTTCGACGCTAGCCATGGGTATCTCCGAGAAATTTTAGCAAATGTGTAAGAGGGAAGTGAAGGATTGTTCTGTAAAGATGGGACATCTTTCGCTCGGCAAAAGAATAGGTCAAATCAACAAATGCCGTCAATACACCGAATCGATTTAAGTAACGGAAGTCGTCTGTTTTTCCCGGCTTATTGCCTTTTTGGGGTACAAACCGGTTTTCAGCCCGTCATTCCACCGTCGACGACGATCGTTTGACCGGAAACATAGCCCGCATCTTTGGATGCTAAGAAAAGCACGGCGGCTGCGACGTCTTCGGGCTGGCCCACTCGTTTGGCGGGAATCCGCTTTTTGACTTCTTCTAAGACCACGTCACCAAGTTCTTGCGTCATTTCGCTGGCGATAAACCCGGGCGCGACGGCGTTGACCGTGACGCCACGGTTGACCAATTCTTTGCTCATCGTTCGCGTCATGCCGATCATCCCCGCCTTGCTGGCCGAATAGTTCGCTTGCCCGGGGTTGCCGATCAGCCCGGAAATGCTGGCCATATTGATGATCCGGCCATACTTGGCTTTGCGCATCACACCGGCTGCTGCACGGCAACACACAAAACAGCTCGTCAAATTGGTGGCAATCACATCGTCCCATTCTTCGTCCGACATGCCCCGCATCAATTTATCGCGAGTGATCCCGGCGTTGTTGACCAAGATATCGAGTCGACCGTGCTTTTTATGCGTATCGGTGATTGCATCGGCTGCCGCTTTGCGGTCGGTCACGTCGACCGACAACGCCTCGGCAGAGCCACCTGCGGCTTCGATTTCTTGGACGGTTGCAGCGAGTTTCTCCGCGTTTCGAGCACAGCAAACGACGTGGGCACCGTTCTGCCCCAGCGCCACGGCGACCGCTTTGCCAAGCCCTTGCGACGCTCCGGTCACCATAGCAACGTGACCTTTGAGGTCAACCGATATAGACAATTCCATAAATCTCGATTCTTTCGTGTGTCTTTCTTGTGTAGTGGATCAGTTACGGCCCATCACCAAAGCCTTCACTTGGCGTTTTGCGGTGAATTCGCTTGAGCGTTCCTTGTAATATCCGTCCGGTCCCTGCTTCCATAAAGCCTTCGATGCCATCATCCATCATCTTGCGAATGGAAGCTTCCCAGAGCACGGGATTGACGACCTGGCGGCTTAGCAAATCCTTGATCTCGCTCGCTTTGGTGTGCGGTAGCCCATCGACATTGCTGTATACCGGAATGCGCGTATCGACCATTTCGACGGCATCGAGTGCTGCGGCCAACTTTTCGACCGCTGATTGCATCAGCGACGTGTGGAACGCTCCGGCAACCGTCAAGCGAATCACCTTCATCGCCCCCGCCTTCTCGGCAATGGGCTCGACACGATCGATCGCGGACAAATGACCGGAAATGGCGATATTTCCGGGGCAAAGCAAATTTGCTGGGCGAAGCACTTCGTCTTCTTGGCGTGCCTCATCGCAAACCGCTTGTAGTTTTTCCAAATCCAAGCCCACGACACTGGCCATGCCGCTCTTGACGACATCCGACGCTGCCTGCATCGCTTCGCCACGTCGTTGGACGACCGCGACGGCATCTTCGAATTTCATCCCGCCTGCGAAACAAACCGAGGTATATTCACCGAGACTTAATCCAGCGGTCGACTTGACCGAAGCGATCAATTCAGGCCGCTGAAGTGCCAAGACGTCCGCGGCGGCAATACCGACGACAAATAGGGCTGGTTGGCAGAATTCGGTTGCGTTGAGTTTTTCGGCTGGACCTTCGCTGCACAGATTCGCTAGGTCATAGCCGAGCACCTCCGACGCAGCGTCGAATCGACGTCGCGCTTCGGGATAGTGCTCGCAAAGCCACGTCCCCATGCCAACCGCTTGAGCACCTTGGCCAGGGAACAAAATGCCAACAGATTCCACATCGAGTGCCATGATCGCTCCTTGTTGATTCTTCGGGCAGCGGAACTCGTCAAGCGGCTCATCCGGTTGACGCAAAACGAACGTCTTGAAGACTATCGCTACGAACCGGACGTTTCATTGACGTCGAACAAGTGCCACTCGATTTAATCGTCCGCTTGTTCGACGACGGTTCGGCCCTGGTAATACCCGCATTTTGGGCAAACGGTATGGGTGGGCACGGCGTCGCTGCACTGAGGACAATAACTCACTTGACGTCGTTTGACGTGGTCATGAGATCGGCGTTTACCGGTTCGGCTGTTGGAATGTTTTCGTTTGGGGACGGCCATCTCTGGGGGTCCATAGAGAGGGGTGATAGATTAATTTGAGCCGCGTATCGTAGAAGCAAACAACCTATCTCGTCAACGTGGCAGAGAAAGATTCTAGCAAAATCGGAGTTTTTTCTTTGCTCCGGCCTTTTTGCGTCGCTTGAGGCGGATGGAACGGCTAAAGCCTGGACTCCAACTTTAGGAACAAACCATCATTCCCATCCCCACTCGGCTGGCGGGTAAGAACGAAAACTGGATTTGCCCCATTCCAGCCGCCCGCACTTGAGCTTCCGCCTCCTCGAGCGTTTTCATTCCACCGGCGGGCGTGTCCAATTGTAGCTTCAACGCTTCGACGCTTTCGGTCAAATTTGGATCGGTTGGCCCTCGAAACAGATCGATGATGACCAACCGGCCCCCGCTTTGGACGGCCAACACCGCTTTTTTGAGCAGCCGATCCTGTTCGTCGCTTCCCAGAGCAAACAGCCGCTGGGCCAACAACACGATGTCGTACTCAGGCTTCAGATCTTCAAATCCCATTGGATCACTTTCGATCGTGGAAAATCGCTCACTCACGTTGATCGACGCCGCCATGCTCTTGGCCGCTGCCAACGGCCCTGGCAAATCGACAGCAACCACCCTGCCCTGCCCCGCTCGGTGAGTCATCGCGCAACTCCAAACCCCTGCTCCGCAACCCAAGTCTAAAATCTGCGGAGCTTCGATTTCTCCTTCGCCACCCAAATTCAAGATCTCAGCCGCCTCCATTGCCGCAGGCGTATGAATCCACTGGGTCGCCGCCACATGCTCGTAGTAGTGCACCAAGTCCGCCGATTGACGTTCCCGACGGCCCGCAACGGCATCGGCGAGCTGCACCCAACGACCGTCGCCCAAATCCGCATCGTAATTGCAAAGCAGACCTGCAGCGGGTGAAAGCGCGTGGTCGTCTCCGTACTTTTGGATGAACCCCATCGAGATCAACGCATCCAACAGCAATTGCGTCGGTTCGGGTGACAACGACAGCGATTCGCATAGCTGCTCCATCGTTTTTTGCCCCGACTTCAGTTGAGCCAGGATGCCCGTCTGACTAGCCGAACGCAGCAGATGTGAAACGGCATTGATTTGCATCAATTCGTGATATTGAACCAACGTTTGGTCTTGAGCTGACATCGTTTTGTCAATCCTTTTTTTAGGGCGTATTCATCGTCGTTCATTTCTGTGCTCCTATCCATGTTACAGAAACCGTCGCGATGTGGAACGAGGCACTTAAACGAGGCCCTTAGCAGGACAAAGCATACGACCTGTAGCGTGCTTTGCAACCAACTTACCCCACTTGTGGGAGCCTGCTGAAGTCGTGATAAGTTTCAGGCCGGAGGCCGACACATCATCGCCGGTGTGCCGCCCTCCGCGCCTCGTGGTTCGGCTTCCATCCATTCAGGTGGATAACGCTACCGGCAGAGATGTTTCGGCCTCCGGCCTGGGGTTGGTTGCTACTATTCCAGCAAGCTCTGTGGGGCCGTGCGGATATTTTGGTACCTTGGCAAATTACTTACCCTCCCCGGATGCGGAGGTAAGACAAGCGTAAACACCTGTGAAAAAAACACTTGAAAGCCGTACGCCCACTTGCAGCCAGGTGGCGAGTCGCCTATACACCACTAGAGGGGCGTGTGCCTAAACCATTTCGAGTTCTCGCGTCCGCGTTTGGCAATCTTGACGCCACAGTCTTGACGCCATCGCGGGCCGGAAGAACGGATCACCCAGTTCGGATGAGGAGCCAAGAATGAGATCATCTTACGTAACCATTGCTAGCCTGGTTAGCATTGTCGCCGGTTCATTGGTCGGTTGCAACGGTTCGTCTTCGGAGAACGAGCGAATCAACGAAAGCCCGTTAATGCCAGCGCAATCGTCGGATGCGAGCCATCCCGCTTCGGCCAATCCGTCGCTTTGGTCCGGCCCGACAGGCGATGACTCGTCGGATCCAAACAATGTGATCGTTCATCATTTGTATGACAACCACGAAGACGGTGACTTGGGAGTCACGGCTGCGGATGGTGAGAAGCTGATTTTGCTAGACCTCGAGTTTACGGATGAAAGCAATCTCGAAAATCTCTATGAGATTATGGAGCACTGGGCTTTGTTGCTTGTTTCGGATCAATCTGCTCCGTCAGAGACCCAGCGGGTCGAATTTGACATTTTGTCATCGGACGTTGCCTATGTTCCGCTTTCGGCTCGGGGGCTAAAAACGGGCAACCTCAATACGAACCGAATGGGGCTAGCCTTGGCCGTGCCGGCCGACACCCAGGCAATTCAAATCGCCAACGGCGACACCGTCGTGACACCGTCGCCGTTGCCGCTGGGAACGGGACCGCTAACCAAGCCTTGGTGAGTCAGCGTTCTGATCATTAATGGCAAGTCGATCATCCGTCACGATTTCGAATCGGGAGTTATTTCAACGAATTTCTCTGACAACGATCGACGCAGATTGGTCGCGATCGATCCGGCTAAAGAACGGCTAGCCATTGCACGGATCGATTTCGGTTTACCGAGCTGGCGATTGGGAAGGTTAAATATGTAACTTGCAATTTGCCTACATTTTCCCTTGGCACCTCGCTATATTCATTCACCCCTACCCTGCCCTCCAGTCGATTGTCCAGTGCCGATCGCTTGTCACCTGCACCGCGTTGACGTCCATCCCCACTTCTTCCATTAAACCGCGAATTTCGTCCAACGTTAAGGAAGCGTGCAAGCTTTGGCGAAGCAATTGCTGGGCTGCTTCCGGTTCCTCGGAGGCGTGCAGCGTTACCAATCGCTCGACTTCCGCTTCTGTGTCAGGCCGAAACAGGTCGCGAATGAACACACGTCCTCCCGGCTTGACCAGTCGTACGGCCGAACGAAGTCCCGCGATGGGAGCATCTAAATGATGGATCACACTGTTGGAAACGACCGTATCGGCCATCTGATTGGCGAACTCGTCCATCGACTTGGCGTCGCAGTGCTCAAGTGAAATCCGATCGAGCATTCCAGCGAAATCGATCTGCTGTTTCGCCATATCGAGCATCTCCATTGACGAATCGACTCCCATCACTTGCACATTGGGATCGTGCTTGGCAATCTCGATCAGAATCAAGCCAGGACCGCACCCCAAATCAAGAATCCTTGGGCCGACCGGACCGCCTGCGAACAAATCGTCTGCGAAAGCTCGATTGACGGCCTCGTGTTTCATTTCCAAATACAAAACCGCTTCGTCGATCGCGTCCATGCTTTCTGGTTCAAGTGTTCTTAGTAGAGTCATTGCGTCACCTTTGTTTGCATTGTCGACGTCTAAAGTATCGGTGTCCGACTAGCCTGCACGGACCGTACCGTCGTTCGGGCGTTAATGATAAACTACTCACAGTGACACGGCCACATAGATCAAACTTCACGAAAGAAAAGCCTTCACGATGGAATCTCAATCACGCCACTTAACGCTCCTCGGTGCAACCGGCGTCGGCGTTGGAGCGATTGTGGGTGGCGGCATTTTGGCACTGGCGGGTGTTGCGTTTGCGACGACGGGCCCAGCCGCCGTGCTGGCGTTCGCCTTCAATGGCGTGATCGCGTTGTTGACCGCGCTAAGCCTAGCCGAGATGGCATCGAAGTTCCCCCAATCGGGCGGCACGTATACCTACGCCAAAAAAGCGTTGTCGGTCGAAGCTGCGTTCGCGGTCGGCTGGGTCGTCTGGTTCGCTTCGGTCGTTGCATCGGTCCTTTATGCAATCGGATTCGCCCACTTTGCCATCGTGATGGCCACCGATCTGTGGCAAGCGTTCGTTTCCGATGCCCCCGACTGGGCACGTTTGCCGATGCTGAAAACCGGTCTTGCGATCGGGACCACTGCCCTCCTATCACTCTCGCTGATTCGCAATACCGCGGGTGGAGGCCACTTCGTCAACCTCAGCAAAGTGATCGTCTTCGGCCTGCTCATCTTAACCGGAATGGTCGCCGTGACTCGCCAATCGCCGAGCGACACGTCGGCTGCATTCGAGCCGTTTTTCACCAGCGGTTTCACGGGACTGGTTCAAGCCATGGGCTACACTTTCATTGCTCTACAAGGTTTCGACTTGATCGCGGCGGTCGGCGGCGAAGTTCGAGATCCTGCGAAAACGATCCCCCGAGCGATGATATTGTCGTTGGTGATCGCACTGTTGATCTATGTGCCACTCTTGTTGGTGTTGACGGCGGTCGGCACACCGCCGGGCGAATCGATTGTCGAGGCGGCCTCGGCCAACCCGGAAGGAATCATCGCGTTAGCGGCAGAAAACTTTTTGGGACCGGTGGGCTATTGGCTAGTCATTGTCGCGGCGGTCTTGTCGATGTTTTCGGCTCTGCAAGCCAACCTGTTCGCAGCCTCGCGGATCGCTCGAGCGATGGCCGTCGACCGGACACTCCCCGTCCGCATGGGCGAACTGAACCCCGACACCTCCGCACCGACCGCCGCCATTTTGGTAACGTCAACACTCGTCTCGCTACTGCTCCTTCTGCTGCCCGACGTTGGTGCGGCGGGAGCCGCATCGAGTTTGATCTTCTTGGTCACATTTGCCATCGGACATTTACTGGCGTACCTCTTGCGAACCCGTAGCAAACGTCGACCGCCCCCTTTTCGAACGCCGTGGTTTCCGCTGGTTCCGATTCTTGGCGGAATCGCTTGCATCGGCTTGGCCGTATTTCAAGGGATGGCCGTCCCGTCGGCGGGCGGTATCGCCGTGGGCTGGCTCGCCATCGGTGGCATCATGTTTGTTGCACTGTTTCGCACCCGAGCGAGTGTGATGGATGCGTCGAACACCGCGAACAATCCCGAGCTGTTGAATCTTCGTGGGCGCACGCCCCTGGTCTTGGTGCCGATCGCCAACCCACAAAACGCCGTCGCCATGATCTCGCTAGCCGACGCGATGGTCCCCGCCGATGTTGGCCGAGTGCTAACGCAAACGATCGTCGTTCCACCGAGTGACTGGAAGCCAGACGAGAACGACGAACCGATCCGGCGGTCACAACAAGTGATGCAAGAGTTACTCAGAGCGTCTGCCATCAGCGGCATTCGCACCGAGTCGCTGACGACGATCTCGGCCGACCCGATGAACGAAATTGCCAGGGTCGCGAAACTACACCGCTGTGAATCGGTGCTTTTAGGACTAAGCAACATCGACGAACAAAACCAGGCATTGCACTTGGAAAAACTGCTTGGCGAACTCGACGCCAACGTCATCATCTTGCGATCGAGACAGGACTGGATTTTTGAAAGTGTCACGCGAGTCCTAGTGCCGATCGCAGGCCGTGGAGGCCACGAACACTTACTGGCGCTACTGCTAGGCAGCATGCAGCGTCACCGAGAATCGGACCAAGAACCACTGGAGGTGACCTTTCTGCGAGTCATGCCCGCGACGACGCTTGCCGACGAGACCGAGCGGGCCGAGCGTGATCTACGCAGGCTCGCTTGGGATCTCTGCCCCAATTCAAAAGTCGATGTCGTCGTCAGTAGCGATGCGATCGCAACGGTTGCGGATCGCTGCAAACAATCGGACCTGCTGATCTTAGGAGTCCAACGTGTAGGTAGGCGAAAAAAATTGTTCGGAGCCTTCACAAGAGCATTAGCTAGTCGAAGCGATTGCCCCATGATCGTCATGAGCCGCCGCGGCTAGCGGCTATCCAACAACGCAGCGGAAGTCGTCAAGACTTTCGTTTCTTGCGAACCCAATAAAACTCTTGACGCCTGCCATCGCAGTGAAGCTATCCTTAGAAAATGACGAATTCAACCACAGGAGGTGTTCGTGTTCGCTACAACCGCTTGTTGATCAGGATTTGGGTTCCATCTTTCCCTGCTACGACGATGTCGGTGTCGCCGTCACCATCGAGGTCGGCGGTTCGAATTTGCAATCCCGCGCCGACTCGGCTCTCGACGATCGTGTGCGCTGTGAACGATTTTAATTCGGCGTTCCAGACATAGTACTTCATGATGGGTGGCTCGAAGCTGCCCGGGTCCTTGCCGTTGTGCGCCCGGACTCGTTTTCCTGTGATCAATTCTTGAGTCCCGTCTCCATCGAGATCGCCCAACGCTAGGCAGTGAGGCTGCGAAAACGAATCGTCGATCAAATGCTCTTCGAACTGCATTTTTCCGTTGGCATCGGGACCGAGGCCGCGCCACCAATGGATACCGTACCCATGTGCGACACTGTTGATTACGTCACAAACGCCATCGGCATCTATATCGTAAACCAACATGGGACATGCGGCGTATTTCTTTTTCCAATCTGGATGATACGTCCAAGGTTGCAATAACGGATCGCCTTCGGGACACTCGTACCACCCCATTCCGAACAAGATGTCATCGCGTCCGTCGTTGTTGATGTCGCCAAAACCAATCCCGTGTCCGTTGTAATCACCAATTGGATGCTCGACCAACGTCACCTCTTGCCCCTCTGCCTTCTTCGCAATGCTCCAAGCGATCATCGGATTGGTTGGCACCCATTGATTCGAGATGAATTCGGGCGACCCATCTTTGTCCAAGTCAATCAAGAAGCTGACTTCGTTGTTCCCAAATCCGGTGTCACCGAGCAAATGTTTCGGCCATAAGTTTCCTTGTAGCAATGACTCGCCACCAGGGTTTTCGTACCAGTGTACTTCTTTGGAGAAAAAGTCGATCGACACGATATCGGGCCGTCCATCCGCATTCACGTCACAGGCAGCATCCCCGTTGCTGCGAGCGTATCCGTTGTTGTCCTCGATCAAACGAACCGGGCGAGCGATCCAATGGTTATTGCGATACCAATTCCGGCCAGCAACCACATCTAATTTTCCATCGCCGTCAATGTCCGCAACGTCACAGCCTTCATTTGCATCAACGGTTAATACTTGGACGTTGAACCGAAGCGGATGCTCAGCAGACGCTGTTGCGGCAAACGTTAACATGAGGCTGGTGGTTACAAATAACTTGACGAGAAGCAAGTTAGCTAACGATTTACGAGCAGAAGAAATGGGAGTGCTGAGGCGTTGCATGGGACCTGTCCTAATGGAGTTTGATTACTGCTGCCACCGATGTGGTCTTTGGAGCAATCTCTCTAAGTCTTGAAAAAACTCGGGATACGTTTTTGACGTACACGATGGGTTCTCGATCTGGACACCCTCTATCTTCAATCCTGCCAAAGACAAGCTCATCGCCATTCGGTGATCGTGATAAGTTGAGAGAGTTGCACCGTGAAGCATATCCTTATTTTGCGGAGGCGTGATCGTCAAACCATCTTCGTGCTCATGAACCTCTGCCCCCAGTTTGCGAAGCTCGCAGGCCAAGTCACCGATCCGATCGGTTTCTTTGAATCGATTGTGGGCAACCCCACGCACTCGAGTCGGTCCTTTGGCGAACAGGGCGACGACGGCCAACGTTTGAACCGTATCGCTAATCGCATTCATGTCGACATCGATTCCAGTTAAAGGGGCACCCGTCACGGTAATGGAATCGGATTGGTAATCGACACTGCATCCCATTTGTTTAAGCACGTCGGCGAAACCAACATCGCCCTGCATCGCATCGCGGCTCAATCCGTTCACCGTCACTTGTCCACCGGTGATCGCAGCAGCAGCCCAAAAATAACTGGCCGCTGACGCATCGGGCTCGATCTTGTAGTCGCATCCACAATACCCGAAGGGGTCCGTATCGGCCGCAGCCGAAATCTCAAAAACAATCGAATCCTCGCGACCGTCGTGCGGAGAAGCACAACACACGCGGCCACCAAACGATTCGATTACCTTTGCTGTCATGTCGACGTAGGGCCGAGACACCAATTCGCCATCGACGATGACACGACTCGACCGAGTTGCCTTTTGAGAACCGATAACAATCGATCGAATCGGAGCCGCCATCATCAAACCGCTCAAATATTGGCTACTCACCGAACCACCCACATGCACGTCTCCGTCTTTCCAACCTCGGCTTTGTAACCGCACCGGAGGACATCCAGCTTCGCTTAACGTTTCGATCTCTCCGGCAAGGATCGGGCGAATGGCATCGACAAGATCGCCAATCGGACGCTGGTGCATCCGTTCAACACCGCGAAGTTCATAGTGCCCACCGGCAGCGGACAAAGCCGCCGTCAAGAAACGAATGGTCGTGCCACTATTGGCGATAAAGAGTTTTGTGACTTCGTCCGAAGGTATAGCAAACGGCGCTGCCTGGTTCGGCAACGAAGAAGGATCAACGTGGATGGTTTGACCCCCGTTTTCGACACCGATCTTCACACCGATTTGGCGTAGCGAATCGATCATGACCTCGGTGTCTTCACTCTGGAGAGCCCCGGTCAATATCGAGTGTCCGGAAGCGAACGCCGCACACAGCAGTGCCCGATTGGTCAGACTTTTGCTTCCCGGTGGAGTGATGCTGCCCACAACCTTACCGCCCGGAACGACTTCGACGGTGGGCGTTTTAGTGGGAGGGTCGGTGGAGGACGCGTGTGGTAGAGGCATCGAGCGAAATCGTGATTGGGAGGAGAAAGGAAAACTAAGCTGTTTTCAAGTCGCGTTTTGTAATGACTAGACCTTGCATCGATAGCTTACCAGTATCTCAAAGGAAAAGAAATTCGTGCGTCTGTCAACTCTTGCGGACCTTGTCCCTAAAGTCGGCAAGTAGGATCCATCCAAAGTCTGGATGACTTGTGTAAGCATACTTGGTCATCCTGCAATGCTACAATGCTGGAATAATCGTGACATAAATGACTACGTGGTTTGGTTTTAGCCTTTAGCATGCCGAGTGCGCGGCCGCAGACTTAATGAGTTGAAGTCTTAAAAATCCATTTGTTGCCCTCCATAAAACGAACGGATAGGAATTCAACTTTGTTACGTAAGA
>JGI12210J13797_10024337_pt1 | contig 25273 bp, 21 predicted proteins | sample ElkSlonscriptome_3_FD_13797 | JGI IMG/M metagenome (IMG submission 13797)
TCGTCCGCATCTCGGTCGCCAGTCAGAAACCGAATTTTCAGGTTCCCTGGAATCCCGGCCAGCTCTCCGGCGGTAACGGCGCCGGCTTCGTCATCGACGGCGAACGGGTCATGACTAACGCGCATGTGGTCAGCAATGCTCGTTTCCTCGCCATCGAGAAGGATAACGATCCCCGTCGTTACGTCGCGCAGGTCGAACACGTCGCACACGACGCCGACCTTGCCGTGCTCAAAGTGCAGGACGCTTCCTTCTTCGACGACATGACCCCGCTTGAATTCGATGGCATTCCCCCACTCGAATCGCAGGTCTCCGTCTACGGTTTTCCGATCGGCGGTGACCGGATGTCGGTCACGCGTGGCGTTGTTTCTCGCATCGATTTCCAGGTTTACTCCCATTCGGGAGCCGACGCTCATCTCGCGATTCAAATCGATGCCGCAATCAATCCCGGTAATAGCGGCGGACCTGTTTTGCAAAATGGCGAAGTCGTGGGGGTCGCCTTTCAAGGTTACAGCGGCGATGTCGCGCAAAACGTCGGTTACATGATCGCCGTGCCCGTGATCAAACGGTTCCTCGAAGATATCGAGGATGGTAAATACGATCGATATGTCGATCTCGGCATGGAAACCTTCCCTTTGCAGAACCCAGCCCATCGACGCGCGCTCGGGTTGGAAGCGGACAACCGCGGAATTCTGGTCGGACACGTGATCTCTGAGGGTTCCGCCCATGGCCAACTTGAAGAAGGCGATGTCCTCCTCTCCATCGATGGGCTGCCGATTACCAGCGATGGCTCCGTGGAAATCGAGGGCGAACAAATCGACATGCCGGAAGTGGTGGAACGCAAATTCAAAGGCGATACCGTCACGTTCGAAATCCTCCGCAACGGTGAAAAAATGGCCAAAACCCTGACGCTACAAGGCATCTGGCCATATCTCATCAATGCCAACAAATACGATAGCGACCCGAGGTTTGTTCTCTACGGAGGCCTGCTATTTCAACCATTGAGCAGCAACTTCATGCAGGCCAACAAGGTCAATGATCTGCGGGTCCGCTATTTTTATAATCATTTCGTGGAAGAAGAAATTTTTAAGGAGCACCCGGAAGTGATCGTTCTGAGCGGCGTCCTGCCCGATCCGATCAACGCTTACCTCAGTGATTTTCGAATGAACATCGTGGAAACCATCAACGGCCAGGAAATCGACACTTTGTCCGATGTGGCAGAAGCGTTGGATCAACCAAAAGATGGTTTTACCGTCATCGAACTTCTCGGAGTCGGCCGACCCATCGTCCTCGACGTCAATGAAGTCAAAGCCGCCCGCGAACGAATCCTGCAACGTTATAATGTCCGGCAGGAACAGAATCTTGGCACCCCCGATTTCGAACTCTGATTCTCCCATGATCCGTCACCTCATTTTTTTACCCATCATCCTGCTCGGCGGCCTCGCCACCATCGCCTCCACCAGCCAGGCCGCTCCCCAGCCAACTCCCCTCGCCGATTCGGTCGTGCGGGTGAATTCGACCAACCAAGCTTACCATTTCATGGAACCGTGGTCGAAACGTCGGCCTTATACCCGGCGCGGTATCGGCGTGATCATGAAAAATCATCAAGTGCTCGTCTCCAGCGATCTCTTGACGGATTATAATTATGTCGAGATCGAAGAACCAACCACGGGAAAGAAATCTCCGGCCACCGTCAAGGTCGTCGATTACCGGGCAGGGCTCGCCCTCCTCGAACCAACCAAAGAAGGCTTCCTCGATAGCTTTAAACCGGCCGATCTGAATCTCTACACGCAAAAAGGCGATGCCGTGCAAGTCATGCAGCTCGAATCGAACGGCACCCCCGTCATGACGGAAGGCACCGTGACCGCTGTTCAGGTCGCCCCCTATTCCAAAGCCGGTTCCTCCAATCTCACCTATCAAGTTAATGCGCCGCTCTTACCGCAGGATGGTAGTTTCACTGTCCCCCTGTTCCGAAGCCAGGAATTAATTGGAATCCTACTTCGCTACGATCGCAATAACCAGAGCCTCGACGCCATCGCTGCCCCGGTCATCAAACATTTCCTGGAGGAAGCCGCTTCCGAAGAATACAATGGCTTTGGAAAAACAGGCATCGTGATGAGTAGTCTGCGCGATCCGCAATTGCGGCAGTTCGTCCAATTACCCGAGAATGAAGACGGAGTCTACATCACGAATGTCCTGACCGGTAGCCCCGCTGATGAGGCCGGGATCGAGCAAGGCGACGTCTTGCTCGCTGTCAACGATGTCAGTATCGATCGCGATGGTAATTATGATCACCCGCTCCATGGTAAAATCGGGATCCTCAATTATATCACCAACGAACTGCACGTCGGTGATACTGCCACTTTCCAATTGCTCCGCGACGGCAAACCAGAATCAGTAGCCGTGACCGTGGGTAAGCGGACGCCGGATGATGAAGTCATCCCGAGCCTCAGCATTAATGAGAAACCGGAATACCAGATGATGGGTGGATTGATCTTTCAGCCACTCACCCGCCGTCTTCTCAGTGAATGGGGCAAAAACTGGCGCCAACGCGCCCCGCAACAACTCGTCTATTATGATCAGTTCCAAGACGATATTTTCGATGAGAAGCAGGAAGATCTTGTGATCCTGACCCGAGTGTTACGGGATGAATCCAATATCGGCTACGAAAGTCTCGGCATGAAGGTCGTGACCAAGGTAAACGATCAAACGATCCATTCTTTTGAGGATTTACAACAAGCTTTCGAGTCGCCGGTTGACGGTTTTCATAAGATCGAGTTCGACGATTCACCCAATGCCATCTACCTTGATGCTGATACCGTGAAGGCGCGCGATACCGCGATTCGCCGCACTTACGGTCTGCCAGCCGAGGATTGAGGGTTTCGCCTTCGATTTCCCGGCTTGCTTCCCGCGGTGCATTTGGCCAAACCGTTTCAGTGACTATGAACCGCGCTTTGCAAGCTGCCATTTTTGACTGGGACGGAGTCGTGATCGATTCCAGTCAACACCACGAGGAGAGCTGGGAACGTCTGGCCAAGGAAACCGGCCTCACTCTGCCACCCGACCATTTCAAGAAAGGGTTTGGGATGAAGAACGAGGTCATCATTCCCAAGCTGCTGCAATGGACAGATGAACCAAAAGCAATCCGAGAATTATCGCTTCGCAAAGAAGCGCTCTATCGCGAAGTGGTCGTCGACTGGGGTATCGAAGCATTGCCCGGTGTGAAGGAACTCCTCCAAGCCTTGATCGAGGCCGGTATTCCCCGCGTCATCGGCTCCTCCACTCATCGGGAAAACATCTCCACCGCGCTGAGTTTGCTCGGATTCCAGGACGCGTTCACCGCCATCACCACGGCCGAAGATGTTTCCCACGGCAAACCGGATCCAGAAGTTTTCTTGAAATGCGCGGAAAAAGCAGGGGCTGATCCCAAATCTTGTGTGGTATTTGAGGATGCCCTGGTCGGGATTGAAGCAGGCCATCGCGCCGGAATGAAAGTTGTCGCTGTCGCAACCACCAATGATTCCGAACGGATCAGCCATGCCGACCGCACCGTGCATCGACTCACGGAAATCGACATCGACCAGTTGGAACGCCTGTTTTCTAACGGTTAAAGAGCAATACCGCCTACGTTCACCCCGCTATTTCACAAAAGCGGAAAGTGATTGCGCCGCAGATTCTTGTGCAGCGCAAGGAGTTCAGGCGGGGGCATGTCCGTTGAGATACGGTACCGCCTGAAGGGGAAAATCCGTCGCGTTTCAGATAGCAACCCCAACCACGCGTAACACCCACAATTCCCACCTTCATGTTTTTTTTGACTCTGAGTCACTATAGAGACAAGTTGGTGATGTATCATGGCTATTGCTGACCGGAAACATCGTGAACGTCTCCAACGGAAATTGCTCTTCATTGAGCACGCCGATATGTTGCTGCGTCAACACGGCTATCTCGGACTCAACTTGGATCAACTGGCCGAACGCGTTGAATATTCCAAAGCAACTCTCTATAATCATTTCGTCAGCAAGGAAGACCTCGTTCTAGCGGTAACCAACTGGCACATGCAGCGGCGGGAAATGTTTTTCACCCGCGCGCTCACCTTCGATGGCCGTCCGCGCGAACGAATGTTCGTCGTTGGAGTGGCCGATACCATTTTGGCCAAGGAAGCGCCGCACAGCTTCGCGCTCGCGCAATTCGTTCGAACACCCTCCATCTGGGAAAGAACCGACCCGGCCCATCAACAAAGCTTTTTCCAACATAGCGAGCAGTGTATCCGCGTGGCGTTGGAAGTGATTCGTCAAGGCCGCGGCAGTGGCGATCTTCCAGTGGAGGCACCAGCCAACGAACAAATTCTTGCAGGGCTAGTGAGCCTGGCCAAAGGCGCCCACCTCCTAGCAGACGACCCGATCCCCGCCTTCGAAGCGGCTGGCATTCACCCGACCGGCTCCCTTTTCGCCAATTACCATCTCTTCCTCGATGGCGCCCAATGGAAACCGCTCAGCTCGTGCTGGGATTATGCCGACACCCTGAACCGCATCGAACGCGAAGCCTTCCCTCATGACGCGCATGTGCTCCATGAATGACTTTTTTTGCCTATAAGTGACGCAAAGTCAGAAAACAGTTTCGCGTATGCCAAACACCTCCAAAACCGCTAATCGCTCGATCCACCCTCTCTGGTGGCTCCCCTTCCCGCTCCTGCTTCTCCTCGGATTGATCGCCTTTTTTCTGCGCCCCGACAATTCACTGCCCGCTCCGAGCCATCCGCAAGCGCGTGTCGTGGAAGTGATCACGTTGATACCCGCCTCCGAATATGCGGTGGAACAACGTTTTCTCGGACGCCTGGAAGCCCGGCGCACCAGTCAGCTCGGCTTTGAACTCCCAGGCACGGTCGAATCGGTCGCCGTCGAGGAAGGCGATTCCGTCGACCAAAACGACACGCTCGCCACACTCGATGATGCCCGCTTACAAGCGCGGAAGAACGAGCTTCAAGCGGTCTACCACGAAGCGCACGCCGCGGAAATCTTGGCCGAAGCCGATTTCGAACGAACCCGCCAACTCGTCCGCGACGACGTCGCCACACCGGCCGAGCTCGATGCCGCCATTCAGGAACGTGATGCCGCCAACGCGACCGTCCGGCGCATTCAAGCCCAACTCGAATCGGTCGAGGTCGATCTCGGAGAGACCCGGTTACTCGCCCCTTTCGACGGAATCATCCAGAGACGTTTGATCGACGAAGGCGCGGTTGTTTCCGCAGGTCAACCGGTGCTCGAGGCATTGGAATCCGGGCATCACGAGGTGAGAGCCGGTTTCAGCCCCGAGGCGGCCGCTTCACTTGCCATCGGCGAGGTCATTCAGGCTTATCGCGAGCGGGATCAGCCAATCGAAGCCACCCTGCTCCGCAAGTTGCCGGTGCGAAACGATCAGACTCGAACGGTGGACCTGATTTTTTCCCTTAGCGCCGATGACCTCCTCCCGGGCGATTTGCTGGAACTTCCCATCATGCGCCATGAACAAAGCCGTGGGTTCTGGCTGCCGATCAGTGCACTGACCGAGAGTGAACGCGGGCTGTGGGCCTGCTACGTGGTGAACAAAGCGACTGACCAGAATCCGACGCTCGAGCTACGACAGGTGGAAATTCTTCATCAAACGGCCGAGAGAGCTTTCGTGAGAGGCGCTTTGAAGCCGGGCGACCAGGTCGTGGCAGATGGGTTGCAGAAACTGACTCCCGGCCTGTCGGTTCACCCCGAACCACGCGACGAAACCGAAAGCTAGATTCACCATGCCAGACGAAGCTAGACCTCATCGGAACTGGGTCACCATTTTCCTCCGCAACCGGTATTTATTAATCATCACCATCATCGTGATCCTGGTAGGCGGCCTTTCGGCATTGCGATCCCTGCCCCGGCTCGAGGATCCCGTGATTACTAATCGGAGTCCCTTAGTGATCACCGCGTTTCCAGGCGCTTCCGCTGACCGGGTGGAAGCTTTGGTCTCCGAACCGCTGGAACGCACCCTCCAGGAAATCCCAGAAATCAAACATCTCGAAACCACCTCCCGCGCCGGCACTTCCATTGCCGCGATCGAACTGCAAGATGCTGTCACCGCCGAAACGAGTGACACCATCTTTGCCGAGATCCGGGATCGTATCGGGGACGCAGCCAGCCGTTTTCCAGAAGGCGTGTTACCTCCATTTTTTGATGATAAACGGAACGCAGTTGCCTTTTCCATGATCGTCGGCCTGCATTGGGACGAGGGGACGATAGGGAGTCCCGGCATGTTAACCCGCCAAGCAGAAGTCTTGGCCGATCGTTTACGCGATCTCTCCGGCACCGAATTAGTCCGGCTTTATGGCGAACCTCAAGAGGAAATCCTGGTGGAGGTGGACCCGCGTGAGTTGGCGGCCCTCGACCTGCAAATCGGGCAGCTCGCTACCGCCGTGCGCGAAGCCGATGCCAAGAGTCCAGCGGGCCAATTGCGATCCGGCACGGCCGAACGTCTCTTGGAAGTCGAAGGAGAACTCGATACGATTGAGCGGGTTCGCTCCGCCCCGATCCGCCAATCATCCGACGGTTCGCTCGTGCGAGTCGGCGATGTGGCAAAGGTCGAACGAAGTATTCGGAACCCGCCCGAGCAGATGGCTCTCACGAACGGCGAGCGGACCATTTTCGTCGCCGCCCGGATCCTGCCCGATCAGCGGATCGATACGTGGACGGCCCAGGCGAGCCAAGCGCTCGCCGAATTCCGCCAGGATCTCGGCGGCGGGATCACCGCTGATGTCATCTTCGAACAAAACACCTATACGAGCCATCGATTGGGGCAATTAGCCGGCAATCTCCTGCTCGGTGCGATCGTGGTGATGGCCGTGATCTTCATTACCATGGGTTGGCGTTCGGCTTTGATCATTTCCTCCGCCCTGCCTCTCACGGCCTCGCTCACCCTTTTTATCCTCGCGCTGCAGGGAGGTAAACTGCACCAGATGTCGATCTTCGGCATGATCATCGCACTCGGTCTTCTGATCGACAATGCCATCGTGGTCACGGATGAAGTGCGAAAGCATCTGCAGGCCGGCAAATCGCCAGCCGAGTCGGTGCGGGCCGCCCTGCATCATTTGATGGTTCCTCTCTTTGCCTCCACACTCACCACGATTCTCGCGTTTCTCCCCATTCTATTGTTGCCTGGAAATGCTGGCGATTTCGTCAGCCCGATCTCCAGGAGCGTGATCATCGCCCTGGCCGCCTCTTACGTCATTTCCATTACCTGTATCGCCGCCTTAGCAGGATGGTTCGGTCGGGCCGGGCGAGCGGAACAACGGCTTCCAGATTGGCTGAGTCAAGGCGTGGGCGGGCCGCGTCTCGCCAATCAGGCAGGCGGTTGGCTAGGGGAATGGCTCCGCCGCCCCCTACGCGCCATCCTGCTCGCGGCCACTTTGCCTCTAGCCGGATTCGCGTTGGCGCCAACGATGGGGAGTCAATTCTTTCCACGAACCGACCGGGATATGTTCGAAGTGGAAGTCTGGATGCCAGTGGGAACTTCGCTTGAGGGAACCCGCCACGCCACTCAGGAAATCGAGGCCATTCTTCGCGAACGACCGGCAGTGCAGGGAGTGCATTGGATGCACGGCGCCAGTTTCCCTTCCGTTTATTACAACTTGATCATGAATAAAGATCGTTCGCCTTTCTATGCGCACGCCATCGTCGAAGCGACCGATCCCGAAGCGGTCCGTGCCATGATACGTGAGGTGCAACAAACCATCGATGCACGGGTGCCAAGCGCGCAGGTAGTGGTCAGCAAATTCGCCCAGGGCCCGCCGGCTCCCGCCGATGTCGAAATTCGGCTCCTTGGCCCCAGCATCCCCAAGCTACAAGATTTGGGCGAACAGATCCGGCTCGAACTGAGTAACCATCCCGGCATTCTACAAACCCGAGTCACCATGCCGCGCGGGGAACCGAAACTCTGGTTCGACGCTGATGAAGCCGCCACCCGGCAAACTGGTCTGACCCTCATCGAGCTCGCAGACCAACTGCGTGGTCAACTCGATGGCGTGGTGGCCGGTTCAGTAATCGAAGCCACCGAAGTCATGCCCGTTCGGATCCGGCTCGCCAGCGGGGATCGCGATGACATCGTGGATTTAACTTCCATCAACTTCATAGCCCCCGACACCCAATCCGGCTGGGTGCCATTACCGGTTCTCGGTGATCTCGTGCTCCAGCCGGAACAAGGCGGGATCACTCGGCGTGACAGCCAGCGCAACAACACCATCCTCGGCTATGCCCGGGAAGGCACGTTGCCGATCAATATTACGAACGACGTTATGGATCATCTGCGACAGACCGGATTTGCTTTACCCGCCGGATACCGATTGGAACTCGGCGGCGAAACGGAAAACCAAAGTGAAGCAGTTGGCAACCTGACCTTATACCTTCCAGTCCTGATCGTGATCACACTCGCTACCCTCATTCTCACGTTCCAGAGTCTTCGAATTGCCGCGATTCTGCTCCTGACAGCGCCGTTGTCCGCCGGATTCGGGTTACTGGCGACATTCGCCGCTGGTTTCCCGATGAGTTTCAACACCATCATTGGATCGCTCGGTTTGATGGGGTTGGCCTTCAACAGCAGCATCATCGTTATCGCCGCGTTACGTTCCGATCCAGCTGCCGCACGTGGTGAGCCGTCAGCAATGGTTTCCCAGATCATGGGAACCATGCGGCATCTGATCAGCACCACGTTCACCACTATCGGTAGCTTCTTACCCTTGCTCATTTTCATCGGCGGGGAATTCTGGCCGCCCCTCGCCATCGTATTGGCTGGTGGCGTGGGCGGTTCCACCTTGCTCGCCGTGTTGATGACGCCCGCGCTGTACCATCTCTTCCATCGGAGCAACCCCCCATTCATTTCGACCAGCCCACCGGAAGAATTGCCGTATCAGACGCTGGCAAACTAAACGCTCTTGCTCAACGCTCTATTCCCCTCTTGAATGGTCGGATGGCTAAATCTTCCCGTTCCATTATTTTCCGCGCCGACGATGCCGGTGTGAATCCAAGCGCTTCCAAGGCTATCTTTCATTGCCTGCAGGAGGGCATGGTTCGCAATGTGGGGATCATGGTGCCGCCCGCTGGAAATGCCGAGGCCGTTGCCATGTTCCGCGACCTCCCTGATGGCGCCGTGTTGGGGTTGCACGCCACGATCACCAGCGAATGGGATGGGCAACGTTGGGGCCCTGTGTTGGGCGCTGAAGCCGTCCCCTCACTCGTCGGTCCGGACGGCACGTTTCATCCTTCGACAGCCATCGTCAAAGACCACGCCAAGCCAGAAGAAGTCGAACGTGAGGTGCGCGCCCAACTTGAGCGCGTTCTCGAATGGGGATTCCAACCTCGTTACCTCGACACCCACATGGTCTTCACCTGGATTCCGGGAATGAGCGAAGCCATGGCGCTGATCTGTGCCGATCATGATCTGGTCTTTGCTAACAGCGGCAATTTCCAAGGTTTGCCGAAACCAGCTGAACCCGCTCCCACCTCCTCACGAGACAAACTGATGGCGCGAATCGACGCCGCGTCGGCCCCAGGAACTTATGTTTATGTCTCCCATCCTTCCTATGATGGTGCAGATACTAAGGGCATGTTCAAGAAGGGCGGCTCACAATGGGAAGCCATCCTCGGGAATCGGAAAGCGGAAGCCGAAATGCTATGCGACCCCGCCGTGATCGATGAGGTCCGTCAGCGCGATATTCAGTCACTCACTTACGTAGAAGCATCTGCCGCTTAAAGCGCCCCCCCAACAAGCCGCGACTCAGAACGGGCCGAAGGGGCTAAGTCCCAGTCCATTTCTCCAATACTCCAGGCTCGCAAACGACCTTCGCAATCGGCTCGAACGATCAACCGGCTGTCGCGCTATCTTGAATCGATTACTGAACCGTTCTTGCCTCGAACCGAAGCGTAAAGGGTTCACCGCTTTTAATATTGGTAACCAATCCGCGTTTGCCCGCCTGATACCAGGTGCGCAAACGGGTCTCCCCATCCTGAACCGATATTTTCGCCCCGTTCGGATCTCTCCCGACCGCTTTCCATCCGGCATCAAAGTCAGACGATTCCAACTCGCCTCCTTCGACGCTTAAATTTTTGTATTCCACCCAGACTTTCCGATAGTGATTCTGGTCGCGGTCAATCGAGCGAATCGCATGGAGCGTTAACTCCAGCTCGATCACCTCATCTTCGGTGACCGGGGTGATGGTCACCGCATACTCCTGCCAGTCACCGGTTGCCGGAAGGAATAATGATTGAGCTCCCGCAGACCGACTTGCTGAATGGAAACTCCACGGATTCGGCCCCCATTCCGCCCGCCAGCGATTCAACGACCAAAGCCTGCCGCCCTCCGGCAAGTCACCCTTTTTCGTCTTCAATTCGACCGGAGACGCGTTCATGAGCGGGTTCAAACCGATTCGGATGGCAAAGTGCTCTTCAAGATTCGCCATCCGCGCCCAATACGTGAGGGTTAATGTTTCACCTTTCTGGACCTCGATGGTTTTCTCATAGCCACGCCAACTCGGAACTCGAATAAATCGGCTCCCTTCCACCGCTTCCTTCGGATTTTCAATAACCATTGGCTGATCACGTGTTCCCTCCAGAACATGCGGCCCCCATCCAACCGGCACTCCAGCTTCGTTCAGGTTTTCAAAACTTCCGTTTTCAAAATCATGCCCCCACGCTTGCACAAAATCGTAGTCGGCATAGTTCCCACCAATGCCCCCGCCCCCTGCTGATGAAAACACGAGTCGCAACAGGCCATCCGCTTTTGGCATCAGTTTCAATCGGTAAGGCCGCCAAACCTCCGACGTGGCATGTGCATAAAAGACAAAATGCCCATCTTTTTCCGTGTCGCGCATGAAGGGCGGGTTCCAGAAAACCGACTGCGTGGGCCGTGTGACTGGCTCGAAGGTAATCGGGGCTGTCCCGTCTCGATAACCGTCGATCAGAATAGTGGCCCCCATGTGATTGCGCCCTCGCCCAAAAACGGGATCGCGCATCTGCTCGCGAACCTCGTCCCAGACCGGCACCTGAGCTGATGCGGTTCGATGGTAGCCAGCGGTCACCCAAAGCAAGAAAACAAAAGCGACAAGGCGACAGACCCCCAGGAAACGAAGCGTCATAATGCGATACAGTGTACCATTAACCGAAGATTTCAAGTCTTTTTATTTGCCTTCAAACAAGGGGCTGAGCTGGTGGAAATGCTTGAGGAAAGAACGGCTTCTGCACCTATATGAATTCAACCACACCCCAGCATGACTCATCCCTGTTGTTTTCTAATGGCTGCACTGCTCCTCGCAGCTTGCCCCCTCAACGCCCAGACCGCTCCGGCCAAAAAACTCGTCGACGCCGCGCGCGCTCAAGTAAGCGTCACGACGATCTACGACCCCGCTTATGTGAGCCTCGAATATCCCAATGGCGATGTGGCGGCGGAAACCGGTGTCTGCACCGACGTCGTCATTCGCGCACTCCGCAGCGGATGGCAGATGGATCTGCAAAAACTGGTGCACGAAGATATGTAGGCTGCGTTTTCCGAGTATCCTACCATCGGACGCGGAACAGTGAGGTCTACCCGATCTCTTTTTCCAGCCGCTCGCTCAACCATTGCTTGATCATGCTCTGATAGTTGAGGTAACGGGACCGGGCGATTCGTTTGATTCGGGCCAGCATTCGCGGATCGAAACGAAGGGTGATGGTCGTCGATTCGCGGGTGTCCCCTTTAAGAATCGCGCTATTCATCAACCGCGGCTCGATTCGGGTTTTGCTCCAGAATTCCGCTTCCTCATCGAGCGAATCGAATGCGGGCACGTCGTCCCAGGTCTTTACCACGTTCTTGATCGGTTTGGGTTCGTCGCTCATAGGTTTGCTTAAAAATTCTCCGAGTTTTTGCGTTCGTAAAACTGTTCTTCTTCGGGGGTCATTTTTCTCGCGAAAATCACCCGATACCGTTTGCCATCCGTCCAGAAGACCGAAAAGACCCCCGCCCCATCCACGGCATGGCCGAGATTGAAATAACGCGCCTCATCAGAATGCGGCAAATCAGGCAGCAATCGAAGACTGAATGGGTCCTCATAACTTTCCTCGATCTCGCGGGGGGTGACGCGTTTTAAGTCGAAAGGGGCATCCAGCCAGTCAAAATCCATCCCCTGATTGGATGCTGTGACGCTTCAGAAGTCAATCGGTTTGCAGCGATCCCTACGACTCCTCATAATGAAGTCGGCATGACCCATATCCGCAAATTTCCTCGATTATTCCCCTGTGCCGCACTCGTGCTGGCGGCAACCGGTTTGTCCGGCCTGGTTCCTTCCCTGTGCGCGGAATCAAAATCCTCTACGGAACCCGCGCCGAGATCCGAATCGCAAGCCGCCGAGGTGGAGCAGGCGGTTTACGACCAGCCAGGACCTGCTCTGGAAAATATCGATCAGTTACTGGACGACATCGAATCGAAACTCGACACGATCGAAGCCAGCTCCCCTCAACAGGCGTCCGAACTCGATGGCGTGATCCTTTTCATCGCCGATGGGCTTTCTTACGAGTTATTAACCGGCGCCCGACTCTATCAGGGCGGATCAAAAGCCCGGCTCCATGTCGAGTCACTTCCCCACACCGCCGTGGTCCGCGTGCCATCCAACTCGCAGGCGGTGACCGATTCAGCCGCAGCGGCCACCGCCATATCGCGAGGATACCCCACCGACAACCAGATGGTCGGTCAACGGCCGGATGGCTCCTCGGGGCCGTCCCTCCTTGATGTGGCCCGCAAAGCGGGTTGGTCGACCGGTTTAGTCACCGACGACGCCATCATGGGCGGCACGGTCGCTTCTTTCATTGTAGAGACTCCCAACCGCTTCGATTATGCACGAATTGGCTCGAAAATCCTCGATCAACTCGGGCCAGACAAACGCGTCGATCTCTTGATTGGTGGCGGGGCGGCTGTTTATGACCTCAAGTATCTGGAGGAATTCCCAGAGCAACAACGGGGTCAGGTCGAACAGAATGCGACCGCTTTGAAGCAGCTCGAGAATGTCACCGTTTTTGAGGATTGGAATGCGTTCCAAGCGGAAGGCCAAAAAGCCGAGACCGCCCTGGCCCTCGTTCGTCCCTCGAAGCTTAGCTATTATGGCGAAGGCAAACGGGAGCTCCGCTTGGCGGAGATGGCCGTGGCGGCGCTCGAGTGGTTGCAGCAAAAAGATCGTCCCTTCCTGCTGGTGGTGGAAGCGGCCTTGCCAGACAAAGCAGCTCATCAAAACCAAGCGAAATTAGCTTTCATCGAGGCGTTGGAATTTGATCGGGCTCTGAAACAGTTGATGCAAAAAAGCAGTCTCGAAACCTTGGTGGTGGCCACGACGGATCATGGCACCGGTGGGTTCACGGTGAATTACTATTTACCCGCAACGATCCAAGGCGATGCGCTGCTCGGAAAGGAACCGCTGAATCACCGTTCCATCATCGGCTGGGTCACCGGACCGGGCGGCCCAAAACCGGCGGAAAAAGAAGCGAACGAAAACACAACACTCGGTCCGGAAGATCCGGAATACCGGCAACCCGCGGCAATGTTCATGAATTCGGCGAGTCATACGGCTGGGGATGTCTGGGCGGCGGCTGCCGGGCCGGGAAGCGAAGCTGTCACTGGCTGGATCGATAATGACGATCTGTTCCGCATCATCGGCCGCGCCATTCTGGTGATGCCAGGCCGTTGATTTCTCGCGATGCGGGGCGATGGTTCACCCCAGCCTCATAAACACCGGAAGTGATTGCGCGGCAGATTAGATGATTGTGCAGAGCCTGAAACTAGGAGAGTTCCCCCTGTTGATCTCGATCGATGAACGCTGATTGGTTTCTCACCATCTCCTGGCTCGTTCTCTTCGCCGCGGCAGCGAGTGAAATCGCGGGGCAACTTATGCTTAAACGTGGATTGGACGCGTTACCGCCTCACCCGGGGGCTGTCGCTTTCCTCCAGGCCATGCTTGCCAACCGAACAATTCTCGCGGGTCTCGTGTTGCTGACGCTTTGGATGGCCGGCTATCTCTTCGCGCTCCAGACTTTGCAGGTGAGCCAGGCGTTTCCGGCGCAGAGCATCAATGCCTTTCTGCTGGTGGTCGCCTCGCGATTTTTACTGGGGGAAACAGTGAGCTGGCGACGCTGGCTCGGGGCTGGGTCGATCGCGGTCGGAGTTTATCTGGTGGTCGGATGAATTTTGGGGTTGGCTGGTCTCATGAACGGGCGGGATATTCGTGCGCCGGTTCCACCAAGTTCGGTTGCCGCACTCTTTCGTCAGTTGCCGCTCGAGACAAATTGGCGGTCGGCTGAGGTCAAGACCTCGAGTTTCACGTCAATTTCTCGGCCTTTCTTCGTTTCGAGGGTCACCACCCCCGCTTCCGCCCCGACCAATCGGGCTTCGACTTGATCGCCATTTCTAGCTGTCCAGGTGCGAAACGAGGCGCCTCGACTGGCTCCCGGGTTTGCCGGTTTAACCGCGCCGAATTCAATGTCGATCAGACCTTTGGCACCCTCAACCGGTTCGAAGCTGAATACCTCTTCCCAGGTTTCCCCATCATCGGAGCTCCGCAATATCTGACTTCTTCCGTTATCGATCGAGAGCAAGGCGCCTGATGGCGTTTGATAAACGCTCCCTTCCGGAATGCTTTCTGGAAGCGGTGTCCATTCTTTTCCGTCTTTGGACGAAAATGATTGGTTTCCTGTGACCCAAAACTCGCCATTGACGACCGATAAAGCTCGGGAACGGGCGCCCAAATCGAACGGCCCTTCCCAATGACGCCCTTGATCAGTGGACCGATAGATTTGTCCTTCGCGCGTGCTGATCACCCAAATATCCCCGATAAAAGCGAAATCGGCCGGCTTACCATCTCCATTCTCAAGTCCGGATGTTTCGAGCCATTGCCAGGTTTGGCCATCGTCTTCGGTGAGGAAGAGATTGGCGACCTGGGTATTCTCTTTACTGCGATCCTGGGCGAGCACGAAAAAGCGTCCTTCTTCGCCAAGATAAAACGGTTTGAGATGATGGGTGCTCAGCTTGCGCGGATCATCCCGAGTGGCTCGCCCAATATGGGTTTCATACCAGCTCTTCCCGAAATCAGGCGTGGCTGTGAGCCGATGTGCGCCCCAGACGAACGTTCCACCGCCTGCCCCCAATGTCCAACACCCCGGCATATCAAGCGGATCAATTGGTTCTTCCCCGTCCTGTTCGGTTTTGGGCGGCAACAGATGACGCCAGTTGCGCCCATCGTCGGAGGCCAGAGCCATAGGCGGTTTTCCCCACCCCACCGGCATGATGAAGAGTCCATCGGTAAAAGCAACAGAACGGGTTGCCCAGTAACCATGGCCATGGGTGGGAGCACCAAAAAAGACCTGTTCCCAGCTTTGGCCATCGTCGACGGAAAGAATGACCCGCCCGCCGCCACCGACGGCAACGGTCACCGGCATTTGCGGGTTGGGCTGAAAATTGCCGCCTTCCGGAACGCGTTCACGGGCGGCCAGTTCAGCCTCGGTTTGGGCTTCAGTCCATTCCGCACTGGACGAATGATTGACGAAACAAGTGAAGGAAAGGAAAACAGCGATGGAAAGAGGAAAGCACTTTTGCATGGTTCGAGGGGATCAGATGGCAGATTCAACGTGACGCAACAAAGTCTCACGACGTTTTAATCTTAGCGATATTGACGATAAAAGCCTAGTCCCACCAAGGAAGGATAAGCGAGTCTGATTGCAAGTGGGTGCGAGCTAGAGGCTGGAAAGCCGATGCGAAACGGCGTCGTTCCCGGGCCTCCAGAGCGACCTCCCGTGGGCTTACGAGGCACGTGTTCTGGGTCCGATACTGGCAGTCCCGCCCGAATCCGTTTTTCACGGAGACGTGGTTAGCGGCGGAATCCGTATTTCACCGTAAAGAATCGCGGCTTCAGCTTTTCCAGCGGCTCACGCAATTTCACCTGTTCCTCTTCAGGCGCATGGATTTCCAACCGGGTCAGATCGGTCAAGGTCAGAAGCTCTTCAAGCAGCGAACCGACATTCTGCAGGTGAAAGAGCAAGCCTGCCGCATCTTCGTAGGCTTCCCGGCAAAACATCAGATCCCCATCGAAGCTGAAGCCGTAATAAAGACACTTTTCTTCCGACTTCGTTTTCTCGATCAAACGTCCACAGATTTCCTCGACGGCGGTCTGTTTGCCTTCGTGGATGGTGAAATAGGGCGCGATCGTACAGCAGCTATCGTTGGTGATCATGGAGGTCATTGGGATAAGAAATTAAGGGCGGATTATGAATCTGTTCATCCTAGTGTGTCCATAGGCGAATGACCTTCTCCAACCTTTGATCGGCAAACACAGCATGAACCGACGAGGACCTGAGAAGGACTCGATGGCGCTCATCGCCCCATCGAGACTCCCGTTCGCAGGCAAGGCAGCCTCGCCGCTCAAGACCTCTCCTGCCGACTCATAATAACGACCGCGCGTCGTCCCGGCTCGGATAGGAAGTCTGCGTTCCCGGGCGCAATACAGAGAGCGAGGCCAATCGGCACGCGCTCCGCACCGCAACGGTGATCGGCGTTTTTCGGCCCATTAAGAAAGCCAAGGTTCCCACAAATGCATCCCCTGCCCCCGTCGTATCCACTGCGTTGACCGGATCCGATTCGATCCAATGCTCCTCGTCGCCATCTAATAAATAGGCGCCGCGTTCGCCTAAGGTAAGGATAACTACCCGCGGCCCCCGCTCCTGCAACTGCCGGGCCGCCGCTCGAATGCCGGCATCGGTCTCGGTCGGTTGTTGGGTCAATAAAGCGGCTTCATGCTGATTGGGTATGATCACCTGGCATAACTCGAGGAAAGCAGCCTCGATCTCTCGTGCTGGCGCCGGATTGTAAATCCGGATGGCCTCCCCTTCCATCGCCGACTCGAAAGCCTGACGATTGCAAGCCATCGGGATTTCATTCTGACACACCACCACATCAGCGCTCAAAAGTGTTTCTTTCGCCAAATGAACCTCGTCAGGAGTGAGGGCATCATTCGCTCCCGGAACGACAATGATCTGGTTCTGCCCGGAATGCTCATCCACCCAGATCGGAGCCACGCCGGAGGTGGTGCTCGAATCTCTCAGCACGTGGCGAACATCGATTCCCTCCTCTTTAAAATGCGCCAGTGTCATCTCCCCGATTGCGTCCTCCCCCAGTTTAGCCACCATCGATACGATCCCACCCAGACGCGCCGCCATCACCGCCTGGTTCGCCCCTTTCCCTCCGAACCCAGTCTGGTAGCTGGTGCCATGCACCGTTTCTCCAGGCCCCGGCAGCCGTGGTGCGCGGGTGATTTGATCAAAATTCGCACTCCCCACGACGCAAATCGCGGGGTTGGATGAAAGTCCTTCCAGAGGCATTGTCATGTCTCCGTTCCTAATCGGCCGTGCCGATTTCGTCCAGCCGCGCCTTCTCATTGATTTTTCCGGTCAGCCCGGCACTTTGACCTCGTGCAGCCCGTTGCTCCGCCCACTAATAACCAGGTGACCTCCCTTGATCCAACTCTCAAATCCGTTTTCGGCTACGATGCCTTTCGGCCGCTGCAACGTGAGATCATGGAAGCGACGCTCGCCGGGCGCGATGTCTTTGCCCTCTTACCCACCGGCGGCGGCAAGTCGCTCTGCTTTCAGCTCCCTGCCCTCGTCCGGGAAGGGCTGACCCTGGTCGTCTCCCCGCTCATCGCGCTTATGAAAGATCAGGTTGATCAATTAGACGCGCTCGGCGTGGCCGCGACCTATCTGAACAGCTCCTTGAGCGCCAGTGAATCCCGTGCCCGGCTCGCAGGTCTGCATCAAGGCCAGTTCCGACTCCTTTATGTCGCGCCGGAACGGCTCATGCTCGAGCATTGGCAGGAGAATCTCGCCGCCTGGAACGTCAACGCGATCGCCATCGATGAAGCCCATTGCGTCTCAGAATGGGGCCACGATTTCCGGCCAGAATACCGGCGCCTGCGAGGACTGCGCAAGATCGTGCCGGAGGCTCCGATGATCGCTTTGACGGCCACCGCCACACCGCGGGTGCGGGAGGATATCGTTAAACATCTCGACCTGCGGGAACCCGACACGTTCGTCGCCAGTTTCAACCGGCCCAACCTGACTTACCGCGTCATGCCAAAAGATCAGCCGCTCCGGCAAATCGTGGCTTTCGCGCAAAAACGGAGCACCGAAAGCGGCATCATTTATTGCGCCACCCGCGCCACCGCCGATCGTCTCGCTGAGGCTCTGATTGGCAAAGGTTTGGCGGCGCTGCCTTACCATGCTGGGTTGTCCAATGGAGAGCGGACGTTGAATCAGGAACGTTTTCTCCGGGACGACGCCAAAATCATCTGTGGCACCATCGCCTTCGGCATGGGAATCAATAAGCCGAACGTCCGCTGGGTAATCCACCATGATTTACCCAAGAATATCGAGGGATACTATCAGGAAACCGGCCGGGCCGGACGCGACGGTCTCCCGAGCGATTGTCTTCTCCTCTTCAGCGCTGGCGACGCCTCGAAGCAAACCCATTTCATCGACGAAATCAGCGACCCGAACGAACGTCAAGCGGCCCACGCCAAATTGACCCGGATGATTCATTACGCGGAATGCGGCACCTGCCGACGGGTGGAGTTGCTCGATTATTTTGGCGAACCGTCCTCCCCAGAAGATTGCAACGCCTGCGATAACTGTCTGGAACCGCGCGAAACCTATGACGGCACCGTGCCCGCGCAGAAATTTCTTTCCTGCATTTACCGGATCCAACGCGCCACCCGGTTCGGGGTCGGCATGAAGCATGTGATCGAAGTGCTGACCGGCGCGCAGACGGCTAAAATCGAGCGCTGGGGTCACCACAAATTGAGCACCTACGGCATCGGTCAGGAGATCGACCGTAAGGAATGGAGTTCGATCGGGCGAGAATTGCTTCGGCTCGGTTATGTGCAGATGGGCGAAGGCCAATTTCCCACCGTGGAATTAACGTCCGAAGCCATTGCGGCGTTGAAGGACCGGCGCAAGATCGAATTGACCAAGCCGCTCGCCGCCCCATCGGCGCCGAGGCGTCAGACCAAAGGCGAGATCGAATGTGACGAAACGCTGTTCAACCATCTCCGGTCGTTGCGCAAGAAATTGGCGGACGAGAACGGGGTGCCGGCTTACGTCATTTTCGGCGACGCCACCCTACGATCGATGGCTCGGGAATACCCGACCGATTTGGAATCGATGGCGCTGATTCCTGGAGTCGGCGCGAAGAAGCTGGACGATTTCGGAGCAATTTTCGTGATGGCGATTCAGGAATATTTACAGACCAACTCAAAAGTCGATTTCCCCTAAGAAATAGCGATGCCCCCGTCCCAGGAAACTCTGAACTGGGAACTCGGAACCGGGAACTCCGCCCCCCTTTCACCACTCATACCGATACCGGGCGAGCCGAGTCGAGATGGTGTCGACCACCCGACGTTCTTCCGGTTCGCCACCCTCGGCTGCGAAAGTGACGCTGAAGCGCACATAGGCCCCGGCATCATCCCACGGCACGGTCGAAATCAGATGCTCCGTGATCAGCCATTGTGAAAAGGCTTCGCCTGAATCGAATTCCACCGTGTCACTCTCGCCAATCGCCCGTTTTGGTGCCGCAGTATAAACGAAGAAAGAGCCTCTCGGTTTGGTCACCGGGAACCCGAGCTTCGCCAATGCCGGCACCAGCAAATCCATGCGCCGCGAATATTTCGATGCAATAGAGGCCGTGATTTCCGGATGATCGAAGGCGTAAGCACTCGCATGTTGGATTGCCAAGAATTGGCCGGAATCCGAATTATCTTTCACATCACCGTAGGCTTTCACCAGCAACTCATTTCCGACCACGAAACCGCAACGCCAGCCCGTCATATTGAAATTCTTACTGGTGGAATGCAGCTCAATGCCGACCTCCATCGCGCCGGGTGTGGCCAGGAAGCTGAGCGGTTTCCCTTCGAAGACCAAGGCCGCGTAAGCAAAATCATGGATCACGATGATCTTGTTCGCTTTCGCAAAGGCCACCACTTTCTCGAAGAATTCAGGCGTGGCACTCGCCCCGGTCGGGTTGTTCGGATAATTCAGCACCAACACCTTGGCCTTTGCCAACACATCACTCGGAATGCGATCGAGATCGGGCAGAAAGCCGTTCGCCTCTTCCAACTTCAAGTTATGAACTTCACCGCCATAATATTTGGCGTGTGTGCCAAAAACCGGATAACCCGGCACCGTCATCAACACGACATCACCCGGATTGATGAACGCGGCTGGCAAAATGGAAAGCGCTGCTTTGCTGCCGATCGAATGAATCACTTGGGTCGCCGGATCGATCTCCACCGCGCACATATCCTTCATGTAACGGGCCGCTGCTGCTTTCAAGACTTCATCGCCATTATCGGAATAACCGCGATTCTCCGGCTTGGCGGCTTCTTCGCAGAGAGCCTTGACGACTTCAGGAAAAGCCATTTCATCCGGCTCTCCCACACCCATATCGATCAGCGGCACATCGGGATTCGCATCCTTGGCGGCTTTTTTAGCTCGTTTGATCTTCTCAAATTTATAAATCGCAGTTGATTTTCCGTAGTTCACCCCGCCGATGCGTTCGGCGAACAATGATTGAATGTAGCTTTCCTGTTCCATGGTTGTGTAATAAAAGGGTTGGTTGCTTATTCGCTGACCAGATGCTGGCGAATGTATTCGAAACTCATTCGAATCGAGTCGAAGGGATCCCCGGGTGTTTTATCCTGCTCAACGACAAACCATTCACACCCACCTTTTTCCGCAGCGGCGATAATGGCCGGGAAATCGAGGTTGCCATAACCGACTTCGCAGAACATTGCCTGATTCTCTGGTGTGCAGGTGTAATCTTTCAAATGAATGATTGGTTGCCGACCCGCCATTTTTTCGCACCAGACGACCGGGTTGCCACCGCCGTATTGCACCCAATAAGTATCGAGCTCGGCACCGAGATTCTCCGGGCGGGTCTCGTCGTAAATGCGGTCAAGAACGGTTTTCCCGCCGATCTTGTGGAATTCATTCCCGTGGTTGTGATAGGTGAGCCTGAGGCCTTCCGCCTGCATCTTGGCGCCGGCCGCATCCAATTTGGCAATGAGCATGTCGACGGAACGAATGTCGCTGAAATCAACTCCAGCCGGAAACGGGTAGGCCGTGATTGAGCATTTCAGCTTCTTCAGCCGCTCGATCACTTGCTCGGTTTCGTCGAGGATCTTCGGGCCCGGCTCGTGGGTGGCGCAGAGCGTCAACCCTTCTCCATCGAGAATTTGCACCAACTCGGCTTCGTCAATCCGCCCCATACCGCTCACTTGCACGGCGGTGTATCCGATTTCGCGGACTTTTTTGAGTGAACCAGCGATATCCGCCGGGGTTTTGAGATGATCGCGAAGGGTGAATAACTGGAGACCGACTTGGGAGAGTTTCATAAGGGAAAGAGATGGGGTTTGGGTAAGAGGCAAAGCCTTAACGAGGGACCGCGAAGGTTTCAACCCTCTTTCTCTACCGCGACCGACCTGAGGTCCGCTTGAAACTCGGTGCGAGCCATGAGATGGCAAGCCGAGACGATCAAGCGCCGAGGCCCGGGGAACACACCCTGCTTTCGCTCATGCCTCTGAGGAGCCTGAGGCAGCGCTGCCTTTCCTTCGCGTCTTCGCGTGAGCCAACCTGCTTAGGTATTCCGAACCAGGTATCACGCGAAGCTGAATCTACCAGCCCCCCACAGAAAGCGAGCAGAACCAACCAGGTGGAAAGAGAAAAACCCGGCAGCCTGGAGCTGCCGGGTTGCTTCAAATCAATTTGATAGAAGACGAATGTTTTATTCACTGAACGCAGGTCGCTCGTTCTTCTCCTCCAACTCGGCCGGCTGCTCCTGTTGCGAACGCAGACGGGCGATGTTGTAAATCAGCAGGCCGTAACCGCATTTCGCCAGAATATCGGCGATGCTGTATCCGGTCTGAAGAACCACCTCCGCTGTCGGCCCTTGCAATCCATAGAAAGGCGCCATGTAAGCGATGGGATAGAAACCCCAGGTGAATAATGTGAGTAAACCGGCGTTCCGCAAAAGCCTGGCAACTTCCGGGGTTGCATGACTCATCGATTCTTTCAGGTTTTTCAACACGACCACGAGAATATAGATAAAGGGAATCGTTGACAGAAATCCCCATAGCCCGCGTTGCGAAAAGATGGAAGTACTCTCCCGATCGATCTCACCTGGGTAACCGAGCGCAATCATCAGAAAAGCTGCGATACCGAGCGTTGCAATTAGCTTGGCCGTGCGCTTTGCTGTGAAGCCCATGACGAGGACCAACTCTACCATAAGCAAGGGCACCGTGAGAATCCAGTCGATATAGCGATAGGCATCATTGAACGGCACACCCGTTGGGACGAACCCATCTTTGGCCTCGTTTAGCGTGTAAGCGGCTTCCCAACTTCCGAAGATTCGGAAGTAATGGTATCCAGCGATGAATACAACCAGCGCGGAGGCAATGACCGACCCTTGATAACGGGCGGAAACGCGATTTTTTCCGAGCACAAAAAAGACGAAAGACGCAAACATGCATGCAATCGCCAATGATAACATATTATAAACGGTCTCGAATTGTCCGAGAGATAATTCAGGCATAATATTAGATTGAGTTTAGGTTATAAGGTTTGGACAACACAATAGCGTTACGGGCGTCTCAAGGGAGTGGACGCATTTCCTTGTCGGCTTGTCTGGCTGCAAAATGACAAACCACCGCGTGCGGCCAGGTGAGCGCCCAAAGCCAGACCAGATAACTTCCTACCCAAGCCATGGCCTGGCCTTGTTCCGGTGGCGACATCATCGCCAGAACAGCCACCGCTCCGACTGCAGGCAACGTAAACGGAGCGGCGGCCCACGAAAATCTCCTCCAATCAACAACGCCCGATGCGCGACCAACCGGAGGCCCCATCCATCGGGCCAGCCACCTGACATGCCGGTTAGCATGCCAACCGACAAAATAGATCGCGATAGCCATAAGAGGTGGTAACCAAACAAAAACCGCGATCAACCCAAGATCTTCCCACAACAAACGCCACGGCCGATTAGAACCTCCCTGCCACCATTGGATAAGAAAGACGCAAACCAGGCATCCTAACAGGAACCACCGAGTTGTCGGCCATGTGAACGCGCTAATCCCAGCCATCTCGGTATTAGCAGCGACGAGAACCGCTGACTCCAAGACAGCTATAGCCATATCAGGGTGGACCACAAAAGGGATTCCCATCGGAATCAAACCTCGCCAAACCCAGAAACTCTTTGGGGGTTTCCAACCCTTAGCGCTTTCCCATATCCAATCGCCTTCTCCCCAATGGTAGGCTGTAAGCCCAAGCAATCCAATGGCGCAACCCACGGGAAACCATAGCCATAACCCGAAAAAAAACGCCGCAACCAGCACGTAAGTGAGGACAAAAAGGATCAGCCCGAGTGGCTTCATTTTCTTGCCCGCCGCGCGGAACCACACCCAATGATCAACCGCGCCGTGAGGCATCCCGAGAAGTACGAGGCTGACCAGAAACAACACGACGCCCGCCAACTGCAATGACTCGGTCACGAGATCATCGGGGCGGATAAGAACGGCTTTGAATCGTGCCCCACCAGACGACTCGCTAGCTGTCTGCGTCCCGCTCGTTCAGCGAAAAATTGATAATAGAGGATCAACCCCTGAACCACCATCAGGTTGGTTACTAGAAAGAAAAGCGCTTCTTCCATGGGCAACCCAAACAGAAACAGACCGGAACTAGTCGCGAGGTGAATTTCCCAGATGCGCCATTCGATGGCAATCCTGTCGACACAACAAAGGTAGAGGGTCGCGACCACAACCGCGGGCAGCCATGCACCGCGCAACCGAAGAAGCGTCCGCCCCCCATATAGCCATTGAAACGACAGCACCGGCCCGGCCCAGACGAGAATTAATCCGAGGTAAGTCCAACGGGTTTCTCCACTAAACAAAGCCAGGGCACCGATAACGGTGAGGCTCAGGAAAAAACCACCGCCTATCCAGGCCGCAGGTCCGCGCTTCAGCGGTTCCCACAGCCGATTTCGGGTGTCGGGTCGGCTCACTAGATACCAGTAGAGAATTGAGCCGGTCATGATCGGCTGGAGAATAAAAAATAGATATTCTTCAAAGGGAACGTGCCCGATCACCCAGGATTCCATCACCCGCCCCTCGCCATAGGACCAGATCCCGCTAGCGACCAAATAATTGTCCCAAGGCGTGGTGTATATGAGGGCGATAAGCGCCAGAAAAACGATGCCGCTGATGCGTTTCGGGACATGAACTTTTTTTTCCATCCGCGTCAAAGCGATCACCGCGATGATAACCGGGATCACGAAGACGAAGTGGAAATAAAGATAAGTCACATGATGAGTTTCGTCACAACCAGCTCCTTAGACGCACCCGGCAATCAACCGCCCCCATTCGCGAGGGTCCGCTGGTAAGTAGGTGGGTTGTTTAAGGATCAACCAAATGCCTCCATAAACCCGACATCCAGAGCGAGTGGCTCTTGAATATTGCGTTCCAGATGACCGCGCATTTGCTCCAAGGCTTCGAGCCGTTTTAACACATCAGGCGTCTCCATTCGTTCCGCCAGGCGTTCGATACTGGGCCGATACTCGTCGGGCAACGGCTGCGGGCGCCCATATTTCACCCGCAATACGGCCGCCCACCAACTACTCAACAATTCGATCAAAGCCACCCGCGCCTGCAGGTATTCCGCTTGTGCCGCGGCGGCGTGGTAGGTTTCGCGTTCCCCCAACCAAGCACCGTCGGTGGTCTGTTTGTATTGCTTTTCCTCCCCTTTCAACTCCGTATCGTGCATCTTTTCCACCCGCTCTTTTGCTTGCACGAGCATAGCTTGAAACTGGCGAGCCAATCGTAAAGCTCCAATGGCATCCGCCCGTTCGCCAGTGACGCGGTCCCGTAAAAGATTGAGCAACGCCAACTCATGGTCCGCCCATTCCAACTTGGGCGGTTCCCGGAGATTCACCGGGATACAACGCGAAATGATGGTCTGCAACAAAGCGTCAGGCGCCCCGGTTAAGAGCAGCAACAAACTGTCGCCGGTCGGTTCTTCCAAGGTTTTGAGAAAGGCGTTGGAGGCCTGGACCGTCATGCGTTCGGCATCAATCAATAAACCGACTTTGCGCTGGCCGGGTCCTTTTTTAAGCGACAAATCGGCTTCCAAATTCCGGATTTGTTCGATGGTGATCCGTCGCGATTTCG
>JGI12210J13797_11160161_pt1 | contig 25251 bp, 17 predicted proteins | sample ElkSlonscriptome_3_FD_13797 | JGI IMG/M metagenome (IMG submission 13797)
GGCGGCCAGTGACAGGGGCAGTCGCAATAGGCGCTGAACAGGCGCTCGTGCGCCCCGCGTGTTTCCGCCAGTTGCCCCCATCCGCCAGTTGCCCCCAGTGGCGCCAAGTTAACGCCTTGGCCGTCGATCGCCTTTTACTCAACCAAGGGAATGCGGCATGGCCTCGGCCTATCGCTATGATTGCCGGGCTGTCCGATCAACCTTGCACCCGTCGAGAGGGTGCCGTTGATGCCGGGTCTGGCCGTTGATGCCGGGTCTGATAGAATGATGCGCTTTCGTAGTCGATCGGGTTGAGGGGCCGCGCGCGTGCTGCAGATTTTGGCCATAGCTGGCGGGGGAGCGGTCGGCGCGGTTGCGCGCTTTCTGGTCTCGACCGGCGTCTATCGGCTGCTCGGACGGGATTTCCCATGGGGAACGCTGGCGGTCAACCTGCTCGGCTCCTTTGGCATGGGCCTGTTGTTCGTCCTGCTGCTAGAGCGCAGCCTGGCATCGCCGGAGCTTAGGGCCGCGATCCTGATCGGTTTCCTTGGCTCCTTCACCACCTTCTCGACCTTTTCGTTCGAGACGCTGACGCTGGTTGAACAGGGTGAGGTGCTGCGCGCGCTGCTGAACGTCGCTCTGAGCCTGTTGCTCTGTGTAGCGGCCTGCTGGGCCGGAATCATCGCCGCGAGGGCATTATGACCAACAGTTTCCCTGACAGGAATGCAAGTTCAGAGACCAGCCCCGAGCAGACGGATGCCGTTCAGGGCGGGGGGGCGGGCGCGATGGTCGAGGCCACTATAGTGCGTGTCTATCTCGGCGAATCCGACCACGGGCTGAAGCCGCTGCTCAGATGCCTGCACGACGAACTCCATGTCTGCGGGGCCACCGTGACGCGCGGGGTCGCCGGATTCGGCGCCTCCGGCGTTGTGCATAGCGCCTCGCTGATCGATCTATCCAACGATCTGCCGCTGGTGTTGGAATTTTTCGACCGGCCGGAGCGGGCGCAAGCGGCGATCGAGCGCATCAAGACATTCGTCAAGCCGGGGCACCTGGTGTCCTGGCGGGTCGAGGTCGACAGTCATCATTTGGACCAGCGCAAGTCCTGATCCGCGCTGCGTTCGCGGACCCTGCTGGTGACCCTGACTAATCAGGATTCACGCGACCGGGCCGGGCACCGCAGCGAACCCAGCGCCACAAAATTTAGGTAATCAAAGTCATGTTGGACCCGAGACTGCTGCGGACCGAGCTGGCCCTGGTGGCCGAACAACTCGCGCGCCGTGGAATGAAACTAGACATGGCCCGTATCCAGTCGCTGGAGGCGCGCCGCAAGGATCTCCAAACCCAGGTGCAGGAACTGCAGAACCTGCGCAACACCAAGTCCAAGGCCATCGGTAAGGCCAAGGCATCCGGTGCCGACATGGCGCCCCTGATGGCCGAGGTCGCGGCGTTTGGCGACCGGCTCAAGGCTATGGATGCCGAGCTCGGCGAGTTGCAGGAGCAGGTCCGCGAGATCGCCTTGGGCCTGCCGAACCTGCCCGACGCGAGCGTGCCGGATGGCAAAGACGAAGACAGCAATCGCGAGGAGCGCCGTTGGGGCGAGCCGCCCGCGTTTGCCTTTCCGCCCAAAGACCACGTCGACCTGGGCGTGCCAGCGGGTTGGATGGACTTCGACGCCGCCGCCAAGCTGACCTCGGCGCGCTTCGTGGTGCTGAGCGGCCCGCTGGCGCGGCTGCATCGAGCGCTGATCCAGTTCATGCTCGACCTGCATACGGGGGAACACGGTTATACCGAGGCCTATGTGCCCTATCTGGTCAATGCCGATAGCCTAACCGGTACCGGCCAGTTGCCTAAGTTCGAGGCGGACCTGTTCAAGATTCCGGGCAGGATTGCAGGCAAGGAGCAGGGCCAAGGAGAGCGGGATTTTTTTCTGATCCCCACCGCCGAGGTGCCGGTGACCAATCTGGTGCGCGATGTGATCGTCGATGACGCCGACCTGCCGCGTAAATGGGTCGCGCATACACCCTGCTTTCGCAGCGAGGCCGGCTCCCACGGCAAAGACACCCGCGGCATGATCCGCCAGCACCAGTTTGAGAAGGTGGAACTGGTGCAGGCAGTGCGTCCCGGCGAGTCCTTCGAGGCGCTTGAGGCCCTGACCGGCCACGCCGAGGCCATCCTGCAACGCCTTGGGCTCGCCTATCGGGTGGTGACGCTGTGTACCGGCGATCTCGGATTCTCCGCCACCAAGACCTACGACCTCGAGGTCTGGCTACCGGGCCAGCAGTGCTATCGCGAGATCTCCTCGTGCAGCAACTTCGTCGACTTCCAGGCGCGTCGGCTGCAGGCACGCTGGCGCAATCCCGAGACCGGCAAGCCCGAGCTATTGCACACGCTGAACGGCTCCGGCCTCGCGGTCGGTCGCACCTTGGTGGCGTTGATGGAAAACTATCAGCAGGCGGACGGCAGCATCTTGGTGCCGGAGGCGCTACGGCGTTATATGGGGGGGCTGGCCGTGCTGAAGCCGCACTAAGACACAGCGCGGCGCATCCTAGCGTCACGGCCCCCATCGTCGCGCCGCGAGTGGGTTGCAGCCAACGCAGCGCAGCACAAGGCGCGCTCCTGCGTTCAATGAGACTGCTGACCTATCCGCCGTGGGCTAGACCATTTTCAGAGATCGGGCGCAGCGCGTCCGAGCGCTCGTAACAGACTGAGCGAGGCTCTGCTCCAGCAACGCGTGAAGGGCAATTTAGCCCAGTTCCGACACTGCAACCAACACTTGCTAGCCGCAGCCTGATGAGAGGCACTATGTACGACTTTGACCGCATCCGCGAGCGCTCCGAGCAGACTTCCGTCAAGCGTCGCGAGTCCGCTGGCGCCGAGGTCGCCCTCGGCGTTGCCGACATGGACTTTCCGCCACCACCCGAGGTCCAGAGCGTGCTCCAGGCCTGGGTACAGCAGGCGGATATGGGCTATGCGCTGCCGCATTCGGACCTGGCGCCCGCCATCGTCGACTGGTGCCGCGCTCACTACGGCTGGTCCATCGAGCCCGCGTGGGTCTGCCTCCTGCCGGGGGTGGTCACCGGGCTCGCGATGTTCTGCCACCTGCTGGAACGACCGGGGCACCTGGTCACCCTGACGCCCATCTACCCGCCCTTCTTCCAGGTGCCGAAGGCCGGCGGCAGATCCCTGCGTTCGGTACCCATGCTCCACACCGATGAAGGCTGGCGCATCGATTGGAACGCCCTTGAGCGCGCCTGCGTGGGAGCCGCCGGGCTGCTGCTCTGCCAACCCCATAATCCCACCGGTCGAGTCTACACTGCCGCTGAGATGGCGCGCATCGCAGACCTGATCAAGCGCCATGACTTATCCCTGTGCAGCGACGAGATCTGGGGCGACCTCATCATCAACCCGCGGCTCCGCCACCTGCCTTTCCAGTCGGTCCCGGGCGCGCCGCCCTCGCTCACGCTGATGGCCCCGTCGAAGACCTTCAATATACCGGGCCTGGGTTGCAGCTTCGCGATCTGTCCAGACGCGGCGCTGCGGGAACGCCTAAAGGGGCTCCAAACCGTCTGGGCGCTGTACCCGAACGCCGCGGGCATGGCTGCCGCGCTGGCGGCCTACCGCGGCGGCAGCGACTGGCTGGCAGCCTGCAGGGCGTACCTTCGGGACAACCTCTCCCTGGTTGTCCAGACCATGCGCGACCTGGGCCTGCGGGTGCAGATGCCGGAGGCCACCTATGTGGTCTGGGCGCGCGCCGGCGAGCAAGCAGACGCCGGGTCGCGTCTGGTCGAGGCCTGCCGTCGCGAGGGGCTTGCCATCCCCGCTGGCGGCAAATTCGGCGACGACCGCTATGTACGCCTAAACGCGGCCAGCCCGCGCGGCCTGCTGCATGATGCCCTGGCTCGGCTGCGACGTGCCCTGGCAGCAGGCTAGAGCGGTCGGCCGCTCAGCAGCGCGCTTGAGGCCGCCAAACCAGGGACGCCAAGGTCCGCTGGTGGAAGGCAAACCTGTTGCTCCACGGCGCTTGCCCCAGCCGCTGGCCAGCTCAGCCCGCTGCCGCAAGCGCCTGATCAAGGTCGGCGATGATGTCGTCGATATGCTCAATGCCGATGGACAGTCGGACCAAGTCTTCGGATACGCCGGCGCTGGCGAGTTCCTCGGGCGAGAGCTGACGGTGTGTCGTCGTGGCCGGATGGCAGGCCAGGGTCTTGGCGTCGCCGATGTTGACCAGCCGCACCGCGAGCTGCAAGGCGTCGATAAAGCGCGCACCGGCCTCCTTGCCGCCGCCGCTGCCTGAGCGGATGCCGAAGGATAGGATCGAACTGGCCTTGCCGCCGTCCATGTACTGTTGCACCAGCGGATAGTCCGGGCTGTCCGGCAGGCCGGCGTAGCGCACCCATTCCACCTTGGGATGATCCTGTAGATAGTTGGCGACGGCAACGGCGTTCTCGCAGTGACGGTCCATGCGCACGGGCAGGGTCTCGATACCTTGCAGGATCAGGAAGCTGTTAAACGGCGAGATGGCGCTGCCCATGTTGCGCAGCGGCACCACTCGGGCGCGGCCGATGTAAGCCGCCGGGCCGAGCGCCTCGGTGTAGACGACACCATGGTAGGAGACGTCCGGCTCGTTGAGCATCTGGAAACGCTCGGCGTGCTCGGCCCAAGGGAAGTTGCCGGAATCGACCAGCATGCCGCCGATGGTGGTGCCATGGCCGCCCATGTATTTGGTCAGCGCGTGCACGACGATGTCGCAGCCGTGCTCGAAGGGCCGGCAGAGATAGGGGCTCGGCACCGTGTTGTCGACGATCACGGGCACGCCGTGCGCGTGGGCCATGTCCGAGACCGCGCGCAGGTCTGCGACATTGCCGGCCGGGTTGCCGATGGACTCGACGAACACGGCCTTGGTCCTGGCGTCGATGTTCGCGGCCATGGCGTCGATGTCGTTCGGCGCCACCAGCCGCACCTGGATTCCGAGTCGCGGCAGCGTATGCGCGAACAGGTTGTAGCTGCCGCCGTACAGGGTCGAGGTAGCGATAATGTTGTCGCCGGCTTGGGCGATGGTGAAGATCGAATTGGTGACCGCCGCCATGCCTGAGGCCAGCGCCAGTCCGCCGACACCGCCCTCTAACGCCGTCGCCCGCTTCTCTAGCACATCGCTGGTGGGGTTCATGATGCGAGTGTAGATGTTGCCCGGCACCTTCAGGTCGAACAGGTCGGCGCCGTGCTGGGTGTCGTCGAAGGCGTAGCTAGTGGTCTGATAGATGGGCGTGGCGACCGACTTGGTGGTCGGGTCCGGCTCGAAGCCGGCGTGGATCGCGAGTGTCTCTAACTTCATCGTTATCTCCTCTGGGCGGTGATGCTTTTTTGACGACACAGGACGCGGGTCGGCCTTGCGTCGGGGTCGATAGCATAGCCGATCGCGGCGCGGACTCGCCCTCGCGCTTGTTGTCACCGCCCGCGGCCAGCGTTGTCAGCAAGCCGCCGAGAATCCAATCGACCTGAAGCAATCAGTCGTCGCCCTCTAAGATGCGCCGCTTGCCGTCGAGGATGAAGCTGATGGCTCGCTCCAAGTCGCGCAGCGCGACGATGCGCTGCTCGCCAGCGCGCATCGAGGCGTAGGAGGCGGCCAGCAGCACCGCGTTTTGGATGTCGCCGCCGGCGGCGCCGTCGGAGAAGCGGGCCAATTCGTCGAGGTCGACGTCGGCTGCCAGCGGCAGTTGCTTGGGCAAATGGCATTGCCAGATGGCCTTGCGCTGTTCCGCGGCGGGCAGTTTGAAGGCGACGTGGGCGAGCATCCGGCGCAAGAACGCGGAATCATAGTTGCGCACCAGATTGGACGCGAAGATGACGACGCCGTCGAAGTTGTCAAGCTCGATCAGCGTGGTGCTGCGCGCGACGTTGATGCCGTTGTCAGCGGACTGGTTAATGCTGGTCAGGCGCTTGCCGAGGATGGAGTCGGCCTCGTCGAAGAACAGCAACGCACCCTGCTCGGCGGCGCGGGCAAAAGCGGCCTGGATGTTCTTTGGTGTCTCGCCAACGTATTTCGATTCCAGCTCGGCGTAGCTAATGACTAGGATCTCGCGGCCGAGCAACTCGGCGATGGCATCCGCGGCCAGGGTCTTGCCGGTGCCCGGCGGGCCGTAGAAGTTGAGCGCGACGCGCCGTCCGGTGCGCGCCACCGAGGCCAGGTTCCAGACGTCGAACAGCAGGTCTTGAGACACCAGCACGTTGACCGCCTCATGGATGCGCGCCAGCGTGTCGGCGTCTAGCATCAGTTGATCCAGGCTGTGGCGCGGTCTGCGTGGGCGCAGGCTTTCCAGCGAGCTGTCGTCATCCTGCTCGGACTTGCCGGACCCAGACCTGGCCCCGGCCCCAGCGGCTAGGGCACCACCTGGTCCAGCGGACTGTTCTAGATCATAAATTGCGCCCGCGGGTAACTCGACGCCTTCCGGCATCGCGCGTGCCGGATTAAAGTCGACGCTGACCCGCGGGCGCTGTAGCGGGCTTGGAAATTCGGTCGTCTCGATCAGCCGGTCCAGCTTGCGCAAGAAGGCATTGGACGCCGCCGGCTCGACTTCGACCGAGGTGTCTCGCCGCTCCTCGTGGCAGGCCGGGCAGTAGAGCAGCGGTGCCCCGCTGACATCGATGTATGGCGATCCGACGTTGGACTTGCGTCCGTGGTGCGACAGGATCAGCAGGTTGCCGTGCACCGGGCAAACGGGGCGTTTCTTCAGCAGTGACATGGGTCTTGCCGAGTCGTGACTCAGCCCCGAGCGGAAGGCTCTTGCAGGGTCCGAATGAAGTCCTTGGTTGGAAAGCCCTTGTCGGCAAACTCCGCCAGCCACGACTTAACCTTCGCTTCCGGCGGGTGTGGGTCGCGACTGAGCACCCAGGCGCGGCGCCGCGTCGGCTGACCGACCAGGGCGTAGTCATAGTCTTCGCCGAGGCCGATCACCCAGTAGTCGTCCCAAAGAATGTGTAGGCCGTATAGCGTGCGGAAGCTGATCTCGAAGCGGGAGTTGGTGCTGGGGTCGACCACGCGCGCGAGCGCCTTGGCCTGGCCTAGCACGCCGTCCTTGCGCGTGCAACAATTGGTGACATACATCATGCCGTCTTCTCCCAGCACATATTCGGCGTAGACATCTTTCACACAGCGGCGCTGGGTAAAGTACGGCAGCCGCGCGATCTCGTACCATTTGCCCATGTAGCTCGGCAAATCGACCCAGGATACCGTCGCTGGCGCTGTCAGATGCACCTTGGGCTTGCGAATTCGGGTACTGACGACGACCCGTGCATCGACGTCGGGGTCGGCGTTTTCGCGCGCGCGCGGTGGGGCCGCATAGATCTCTTGCGCCCAAGAGTCAAGGTCCGCGGAGCGGCGTTTGCCACGCGGACGACCTCGGCCCCGTGCCGGCTTGCGCGGCGCCTCGGGTTTGTCGTCGCTCGGCGGTGTGCCGTCCGTCGGGTCTTTTCTGCTCATCCCAACCCAGACCTTGCTAGACTTTGACTTGGCTGCTGGCGTTCGTGGCCCGGCCCAATCGGATGTGAGGGACGGGATTGGTGGCGACCGATTACAGGGAGGTATGGCCCCATGCTCGATCTTGTGTTCCGTTGATTGCTCATGTAAAGAAAAAGTCTCCAGACAAAACCGTCAGTCTAACCGCCAGGTATCACCATGCGTCAATCAAAAACGACAAGGATTCCGGCTCTACCAGGTTAGGTATACTAGAGGGGGCGCTCCTTGATTGACCAATACGGCCATCATCGTGCGCATGCCCCTTGCTCTATCTGCTCCCAGAAACGCTCCCAGAAACCTACCAGGCCAACGACGCCCCAAGCCCATGCGCTACGATACAGACGACCTCCGCATTCGCGGCATCACTGAAGTCATCGCACCGAAGAACTTGCATCGCGAGGTGCAGATCACGGACCGCGCGGCCGAGACCGTCCATCACGCGCGGCGCGAGGTCCAGCGCATTCTCCAGGGTGAGGATGACCGATTGTTGGTGGTCGTAGGCCCTTGCTCGGTGCATGACCCCATGGCTGCCATGGAATATGGCAAGCGATTGGCCGCGCTAAGGCCTGCCCTCAGCGATCGCTTAATGGTGGTGATGCGCGTGTATTTCGAGAAGCCGCGGACCACGGTCGGTTGGAAGGGGCTGATCAATGACCCCCGCCTCGACAGCAGCTTCGAGATCAATCAAGGCCTGAAGTTGGCGCGCAAGCTGTTGATCGACCTCAATGAACTGGAGGTGCCAGCAGGCACCGAGTTTCTCGACCTGATCAGCCCCCAGTACATCGCGGATCTGGTGAGCTGGGGCGCGATCGGCGCGCGTACGACCGAGAGTCAGGGACATCGAGAACTCGCCTCAGGCTTGTCCTGCCCCATTGGCTTCAAGAACGGCACGGACGGTACGGTCAAGATCGCCGTCGACGCGATGCACGCGGCAGCCCATCCGCACGTATTCTTGTCGCTGACCAAAGACGGAAACTCTGCCATTTTCAGCACCAGCGGCAACGAAGATACCCACGTCATTCTGCGCGGCGGCGGTCGGCCCAACTACGACGCCGAAAGTGTCAACATTGCCGCCGAGGAAATAGAAAAGTCGGGACTGGTATCCAAGATCATGATCGACTTCAGCCACGCCAATAGCCGCAAGCAGCACGCCAAACAGATTCGGGTCTGCGAGGACGTCGCCGGGCAGGTCGCGCGCGGCGACCGCCGCATCATGGGTGTGATGATCGAGAGCAACCTCATCGCCGGTCGGCAGGACCTGACCAGCGCCACGGACCTGGTCTACGGCCAGAGCATTACCGACGCCTGTGTCGGCTGGGATGATACAGGTCCGATGTTAAATGAACTCGCCGATGCCGTTGCCCGTCGCCGCCTGGGGCGAGAGCGCTAAGGCTCCGCTCCTTCCGCGCGAAAGTGAACGTCGTCACGGCAGCCTATCGACCGTCGTCTTGTCGTTGTCGCTGTCACGGCCGGTTTCAGGCTACTTTTCATCAAAGCCCGCGAGGTGATACCAGCGTCGGGCCTCGTCCAGGTCTTTGTCGACGCCGCGGCCTTCCTCGTACATCATCGCCAAGGTGGTCTGAGAACCCGCCAGCCCCTGTTCGGCGGCCTTAGTGAACCACTCCACGGCGCGCTTCGGGTTCTTTTCCGCGCATTCTCCTTCCATAAACATAAAGCCGAGGCCGTGCTGCGCCACGCCAAGGCCGCTCTCGGCCGCGGCACGCATATACTTGTAGGCCAGCAGCGGATTCTCCGTCATGCCGAGACCGTTCTGAGCCATGATCGCCACCCGATATTGGGCCTCGGGATTGCCGCCATCGGCCAGCGGCGACAAGAGACCGGCGGCACGGGAAAACTGTTTGGACTCGAAGGCGGCGATGCCGCTGCTAAGTTCCATGTCTTGGTTACTGATTTGGTCGGTCATCGTCTGCCCTCGGCGTCGTTTGCGGTGTCGTCGGAGTCGCTCTCGGGCGCAAAACATGAGGGTGGCCGGCGCCCTTTCCTAGTGAAGCCATGCAGACGGCCGGCCGAAATTGTTGGCCGGGTTGCTGGACCTCTGCGTTTCTGCAACTGACCTACAGCGCTCTCGGTTAAACTGCTCAGATGTTTCCGAAGAGTCTTGGAGTTAAAGATGGCGAAGCTTGTGGAACTGGACTTGGGCAACGGCCAGTCCGTCTTGGTCGAGGCCGATGATGAAGTGTCGATTCCGCGCAGTGCGGTGGGGGAGATGGCCTATCAACGCGGTCCGCGTGAGGCCCAAGCCCGTTCTAGTGTGGAGCGGGTACAACAGATGCTGCGTGGCTTTGCCAACGGGGCGGTTGAGGCATTGAAAGACGTGGATGCCGAGGTTGATCGCGTTACGCTGGAGTTCGGCGTCAGTCTGGGCGGTGACGCCGGGGTGCCCTATGTCGTCAAGCGCAAGGACGAGGCCATGCTGAAGGTGACCATCGACTGTCATCTTGCCCGCCGCAATCAGCGTCTGTCGCTGGAATCCGACTAAGCCACCAGGGCCAGACTAGAGCCAGAGACGAGAGACAGCGTCTTGACCTGGAGCGACGACGGCCTCGGGTAATTGTTCCATGCGCCGCAAGGGCGGCTCAACCGGGCCGGCAGGCGCGAGGCCGGCGCCCCGCCCGTTGATCGCTAAACAGCCAGACCCGTGATGAGGTCGGCAGTCGGTTGGAAATCTCGGTCGCTCGCCGTCATTGTCGCCGAACATCCATGCAGCCGCGAGATTCCACCATGACCAACCCCGCCTCGACCGCATCCCCGACGACGGCGCAGGCCGCGCGCAACCGCCTCGCCGACACCACCAGCCCTTATCTGCAACAGCACGCCGACAATCCGGTCGACTGGTGGCCCTGGTGTGACGAGGCCCTAGCGCTGGCGCGCGAGCAGGACAAGCCCATCCTGCTATCAGTTGGTTATTCGGCTTGCCATTGGTGCCATGTGATGGCCCACGAATCCTTCGAGGACGCGGCCACGGCCGAGGTGATGAACCGGCTCTACGTCAATATCAAGGTGGACCGGGAAGAGCGCCCGGACATCGACAAGATCTATCAGACCGCGCATCAGCTCTTGGCTCAGCGCGCGGGCGGTTGGCCGCTGACGGTCTTTTTGACCCCGGATGATCTCAGGCCGTTCTTCGCGGGCACTTATTTTCCAAATCAGCGCCGCCATGGGCTGCCCGCCTTTAGCGATTTAATCGCCAGCGTCGAGCAAGCCTACCGTGAGCAGGGCGACGCCATCCGCGAGCAAAACGACTCGCTGATGGACGCGCTCAGGCAACTCGAGCCCGCACCCGGCGACGCCATCCCGGATGCCGCTCCGTTAGAGGGCGCACGCCGACAGCTTGCCGGCAGCTTCGATGCAACCGACGGTGGCTTTGGCCGCGCTCCCAAATTTCCCCATCCCACCAACATAACCTTCTTGTTGCGCCACTGGGCGGCCACGGCCACCGACGATCAGGGCGCGCCGCAAACGCCCACCGACGGTGATACCAAGGCCTTGCATATGGCCATCTTCACGCTGGAGCGTATGGTCCGCGGCGGCGTCAACGACCAACTGCGTGGTGGCTTTTGCCGCTATTCGGTGGACGATCACTGGATGATCCCGCACTTCGAGAAGATGCTCTATGATAACGGCCCGCTACTGGTGCTGTGTTGTGAAGCCTGGCAGATCACCGCTGACGAGCTGTTCCGTGACGCGGCCAGGGCCACCGCGGACTGGGTCATGGCCGAGATGCAGTCGCCCGAGGGCGGTTACTACAGCACCCTGGATGCCGACAGTGAAGGCGAGGAGGGTCGATTCTACGTCTGGAATCGGACCGAGGCGGCCGAGTTGCTGGATGCTGCCGAGTACGCGCTGATCGCGCCGCTGTACGGTCTGGACAAGTCGCCCAACTTCGAGGGCAAATGGCACCTGCACGGCTATCGCACCCTGGCCGACGTGGCGGCCGAGCAGCAGTTGGCGCCAGAGCAGGCACAGGCGCTGCTAGCGAGCGCCAAGGCCAAACTGTTGGCCGCGCGTGAGCTGCGCCTGCGCCCCGGTCGCGATGAGAAAATACTAACCTCATGGAACGCGCTGATGATCAAGGGCATGGCGCGCGCCGCAAGGGTGCTCGGCCGCGCCGATTATCTCGCGTCGGCCGAACGGGCGCTGGACTTCATCCGCGCCACGCTGTGGCGCAACCACCGGCTGCTGGCCACCTACAAGGGCGGCAAGGCCCACCTGAACGCCTATCTTGACGACTATGCGCTGCTGCTGGACGCGCTGCTAGAGCTGTTGCAAACGCGTTGGAGCCGGGCCGATCTAGACCTGGCCATGTCGCTGGCGGAAGTGCTGCTGGAGCAGTTCTTCGACAGCGAACAGGGCGGCTTTTTCTTCACCGCCGCCGACCACGAGACCCTGATCCAGCGCCCAAAGCCGCTCGGCGACGAGTCCATGCCGTCCGGCAACGGCGTCGCGGCGGCGGCGCTGCAACGGCTCGGACATCTGCTTGGCGAGACCCGCTATCTTGGAGCCGCGCAGGCCACGCTGAAGCTCGCGGCCGAGCCCATGCGCCGCATCCCCTATGGCCACACTAGCCTGCTGATGGCGCTGGACGAGCACCTGCAACCGCCCGAGACCCTCATCATCCGCGGTGACGGCGAGCAACTGGGGCGCTGGCAGGCCGCGGCCCAGCAAGGCTATCGTCCGCGCCGCATGGTGTTGGCCATCCCGGTCGATGAGTCGGACCTACCAGGCGCGCTGGCGGCCATGGTGCCCGGCGCGTCGATCTGCGCCTACCGTTGCCGGGGCACGCACTGCGAGGCGCCGCTGACCAGACTCGATACCTTGGCGGAAGCGCCTTGATGGACAGCGAGAACCTCGATAGCGCGCCCGACGCGGTCGCCATCGCCGATGCCATCGCTGACCTACAAACGCGTCTCACCTATCATGAAGACGAGATCCAACAGCTGAACCGGGTACTGGAGACCCAGCGCGTCACCCTGGCGCATCAGGCGGAACAGATTGGCGCGCTCAAGCGGCTCGTGGCTTCGCTGGTGCGGGGGCTGCGTGGTTCGATGGGGGATGGGGCGGGGGCGGGTTATTGAGGGGCGGTGAGTGGTCAATGGTGAATGGTGAATGGTGAATGGTGAATGGTGAATGGTGAATGGTTAGTGGTGAGTGATTTGTAGGGAGCTTACGTGGGTGATGCGGCAGACAAGCCGGGTGGCGTTGGGCGCTCGTCTGCGATGCTGCGCCGAAACGGCTGCTCTTCCGATTGACGGATACGCAAAGGAGATCCAAACCACCTCTAGCGTCCGGGTAGGGTCGGAACAGGACGGTTACGCGAGCGGGATCTGTGATCAACACCAAGTTCCAGGCGGGCGGTCCGCGTGCGGGCCTGATCAGCGGTGGTGTTGTTCCGGCACGCGTGCGTGGCGGCTGGAAAGGAGGGTGGCGAGGATGGCAGTCGCCACCCTGCCCGGCGCGTCCCGCGGATCGCCCGCAAGGGGGTGGGAACGAGCGCTTCCAGCGCCTTCCGGCCCATCCGGGAGAGCGCTCTGGGCTATTCTATTGGTCAATCCGTCGAGCCGGGTCTGGTCAGCGATTTTCTCCATCAGGTATTGCGATCATGCGAAACCCTAGTTCTACGAGGAGTAGGGGACAGGAGTAGGAAACGAGCAACCTTTTGCGTGCAGGTCGAGCTGAGTGGAGGCCCTAACGGCCGGTTCGGCGATTCTGCCGCCTCACTCAGAAGCGATACGCCAACCGCAGCCCGCCGCCGTGGGCGAGATAGCCGTCGCCGGACTGCAATCGGTACTCCAAGCGCGCCTCGAAACCCGCGGTCCGATAGAGCTGCATGCCGAGATCAAGGGTCGCCAGGTGCTTGGGCAGTCGACGCTCGGTGGTGAACGAGCCGGCCGCGGCCGGCCCGCCGATGAACCGGGCCTCGCGCTGCCAACTTGGGTCGTCCAGCCAGGTCATGCCGCCGCGCAGGTAAAGCCTGGCGATCCAGCCGTCGGGCAGGTCGACACGCGCGCCGGCCTCCAGCATCGGTGACAGGGCCAGGGTGGTCTTGCGACTGGACTCGATGTCGAGCCCGTACCAGTTGTCGCCCGATTCATGAAGGGATGCGCTGTTGCTGTGGATGAGATCCAGGTCGAGATAGGGTCGCAGATACCAGCCCTCGAACGGTAGCGTATACGCCGCCCGCAGGCGCCCGGCAATGATCGTGTCATCGCTGCTGCTGGTCAGCTCCGCCCGCTCGTCGTGCCACTGGAACCAACGTTTGTTGTCGGACCACTGTTTGCTCAGGTTGAGCGCCCCGGCAAGCAGCCAACGCTTCCATTGCTTCTTCAGCGCAAGGCTGAGATCGAAGGCTTCGCCGTCGCTGTGCGATGCGATGCCGCGGGTCTTGGCCGTGGTCTCGCGATAGGCACCGGCGGCGCCGAGGAACCAGCCGTTGCCCAGTCCGTACTGTCCGCCGATGCGCAGGCCCGCGCTGGTGACGTCGTACGCCGGGTTGTGCACATCGCCATCGCGATGGACGTCATCGGCGATCACGGTGGCCCAGGCACAGCTGCCCTCGGTCAGCAGCGTGCCGTCGCCGACAAAGCCCGGGCAGCTCAAGGATGCCGAGAGCCCGGCGCGGGCACTGACGGCCAGGTCACTGGCGTCGGCGGCGATGTTCTGCGGCGAGAGCTGGTCGAGCAGGTCGGCGTAGTCGCCGCTGTCTGTGATGCGCGACAGCTCGCCGAAGACCGGCGCCCAGGTTTGCTGCTCGCCGGCGCTCGCGCTGGGCATGGCATTCCAGGTATTGCTCAGATGGCCTGCCACCGCGCCGTCGGAGCCTTTCAGCACGCTGTAGCCGCCGGAGAAATCCGGCTGTGGCGTCAGGTAGAGGCCATTGCCGCTGACGCTCTGTTCCCATTCGAACAGCAGCGAGGCCTGCATCGACGGCGCGCTCTGGATGAACGGCGCACCATTGCCTCCCAACGCCTCCCCCATGAGATAGGAGCCCGGGAGCAGGTTCGTCACCAGCGGGACGATGGTGCCGCCATCGATGAATATCTGGCCATAGACCTGGAGCAGATCAGCGGTCTGGCTCGCCAAGGCGTCGATGTCGACATGCCAGTCGCCGAGGGTCTGGAACTGGACGATATCGTTGACGTAGTTCGATGTCTCCGCCAGGTTGATAACGGTTGTGGTCGCGATGTTGCCGTCTCCGCCGACGCCGAGCTGGCCGCCAGCCTCGTTCGTCAGACCCATCACGTAGCTCAGGGACGGACCCGAATTGAAGGTGCCGGAGTTGTCGATCCAGCCCCCGATGGTCTCCGGCACCGTGACGCCGGCGGCACTCTGCGAGCCCAGGTCGACGTTTCCGGTCAGCGTGCCGCCGGCCTGAATGATGACATCGGTTTGGCCCTGCACGCTCGCCACGGCACCACCGGTGATGCCGTCGCGACTGCCGACGATACCGCCGGACTCGATGGTGACGCTGTTGCCCGGATTGCCGCCATGACCCGCGAGACTGCCCCCTCCGACGAGGATACCCCAGCCGTTGCGGCCGCCGGTCACGCTGCCGGCGACCGAGATCGTGATCGGTGGGATGGGGGTGTTCATATCCCAATTGGCGCTTGCCTGCGCGACGATGCCGTGTGAGCCGGTGCCGGTCGCCTTCACGACGCCGCCGGCGCCGACGCTGATGTCGATGGCCCCGTTCACGCCCCAGTGGTGCTCACCGCCGCCGTTGTACGTGGTCGCTCCAAAGCCTCGCTGCCCGGCAAATCCATAGAGCCCGAGCCCCCCGCCAGCGGCGATGGACTGGGCAAAGATGCCGTGGGCATAGTCGCCGTGGGTGATGACCCGACCGTTCACGGTGATGCTGATATCGCCTGCATTCGCGTCTTGGGTTCCGGCGGCGACCGGCCCGCCGTTCGACGTCAGCTGGCTGGCATCGAGCTCCAGGCTCAGATCGCCGAACAGGCCGCCGCTGCCGCCGATGGATTGGCCGACGATGCCCCAGGCGCCGTCGCCGTGGGTGGTGACGCTGCTGCCACTGTCGACGCTGATCGCGATATCACCCCCATTGCCACCGTTCTGCCCCCAGCTTGGCGCCAGGTCGTTGGCCAGGCCGGCGTAGCTTTCATTGATGGCGCTCATGTGGCCGCCGCCCCCGCCGATGGATTGAGCCAGGATGCCGACGGCGCGAGCGCCGGTGGTCAGCACGCGACTGCTGTCTTGCAGCGTGACCTCGACCGCCTCGCCGTCGCCATAGGCACCAACGGCACCGCCGACGGTCATGGTCAGGTCGCTGCTGTCGTTCCAGATCGTCGACGGGTCGTCGTTGCCCAGACAAAGGCTCGCGCTGTTGCCGAGGTCGACCCTGGCCACCGAGTTGGTGCAGCCCGCGCTCGCGGCGCCCCCGCCGCCGCCGATCGATTGGGCCAGGATACCGAAGGCGTCATCGCCAGCGGTCCAGACCATGCCCGAGCCGGACTGGGTGACGTTGACGCCGCCGCCCCAGCCGCCGGCCCCGCCATCGCCATCCCAGCCCGCGCCCAGGCCGATGGTCGAGCTGTTGTCCACCGTGCCCTCGGCACCGTAGCCACCCCCGCCGCCGATGCTCTGCGCGAGGATGGCGTGGGCGCCATAGCCCGAGGTCTGGATGCGGCCCTGGTTGCCGATGTCGATCTGGCCGCCGTCGCCGGCGCTGCCGCCGCCCCCGCCGACGGTGATCGTGGCGGTATAGGTGCCGGCCTGGGCATTGCCCTCGGAGCCCGTCGTCGGACCGAGAAAGACCGAGTTGGACGACGAGGTGGCCGCGCCACCCGTGCCGCCGCCCGCGCCGATGGAGTGGGCCAGGATGCCGTGGGCACGCGTGCCCAGCGTGGTGATGATGCCGCTGTTGCTGATGCTGACGTCGCCACCCTGACCGCTGACGCCGCCGCTCCCGCCGACGCCGATATCGGCGTTGTAGCTGTTGTCCGGCGGATTGAGCCAGTCCTCGACCTGGCCGGCCTTGCCGATACTGGCGGCGGGATCGGCGCTGCCGCCGGCACCACCACCGCCACCGATGGACTGCACCAGGATGCCGATGGCATCGCCGCCGGTGACCACCGTCTGGCCGGCGCTGTTGGTCTGGATCGCACCGGTCGCGATGCTGCCGGCGTTGATGAGGGTGACGCTGCCGCCATCGCCGCCGTAGCCCCCGCTGCCACCGACGGCGACATTGACTTGCAGTGTGTCGCCGCTCGCCGCGGCGCTGCCGCCCGAGGCATCGCCCCCGCCCCCGCCGATGGACTGGGTATGCAGCCCGCGCGCGGTGGAGCCGGTCGTGACGATCTGACTACCCGACGCATTGGTCAGGGTCACCGAGCCGCCAAAGCCACCGTCACCACCGGAGCCGCCAACGCTGGTGGTGACATCGATGGCCGTTCCCGTATCGCCGCCGAGATTCGGGCTCGATGCGCTGGAGCTGCCGCTGCCGCCGGTGCCGCCGCCGGCGCCGATGGACTGCGCCAGGATGCCGGTCGCGTGCTGACCGTGAGTCTGGATGCTGCCATCGCAGCCGGGGCAACTCGTCGTCGGCCCGTTGCCCACGGCGACGGTGCCGCCGCTGCCGCCGCCACCGCCGCTGCCGCCGAGACTGAGCGCGAGCTTGATCGTCGGCATCTCGCCCTCGATGGCATAGGCGGCCGCGGTGGCGTCGCCGCCGCTGCCGCCACCACCGCCGATGGACTGGGCCAAGACCCCGTAGGAGACATCGCCGGCGCTCTGGATCTGCCCAGCATTGCTGACCGAGACGGCCTGACCGCTGCCACCGTCGCCGCCGCTGCCGCCGATGGCGAAGTCGGCGGTGATGGTCGGGATGTCGTCCGCCGGCAGCCCGAGCGACTTGGCCGCGGCGCTGCCGCCGGTACCGCCGCCGCCGCCGATGGACTGCGCCAGGATGCCGACCGCGTCGGCGCCGTCGAGCTGTGGTCCGATGGTCGGTCCATAGCCGCAGCCGCTGGCGGAGGTGTCGCAGCCGGTCTGGATGATGCCGTCGTTCTCGAGGCTCAAGCTGCCGCCGTCACCGCCATTGCCGGCGTTGCCGCCGACCGCGATCGCCAGCGTGATGATGCCGACGTCATAGGTTGAGGCCGCACCGCCGTCGCCGCCGCCACCGCCGACGCTGTGGGCGAGCACGCCAATGGCCTGGTTGCCGCTGGTCTGCAGCAGGGTCTGATTTTGGATGTCGATGGCACCGCCGTCGCCGCCGCTGCCGCCGGCACCACCGATCGCGACCGAGGCGAGCTGATAAAAGCTCGTGGCGCTGCCGCCGTTGCCGCCACCGCCGCCGACGGATTGGGCATGCACCGCCTTGGAGAAGAGTCCGGTCGTGGTGATGGCGCCGCTGCCGTCGTCCGTCAGCGTCACATTGACCTCACCACCGTCCCCGCCGTTGCCGCCTTGGCCGCCAACCGCGGCAACCAGCCCCCAGGCATTGGCGCCATTGCCGCCGCCACCCCCGATGGACTGGGCGAGGATGCCTTGGGCATTGTGACCGTAGGTGGCCACCGTGCTGCCGCTGGTGGTGCCCACATTGACCGTCCCACCGTCGCCGCCGCCGCTACCGTTGGCATCCTTGGCGCCGACGAAGACCGGCGGCGCGTTGGAGCTGCCGCCGCCGCCGCCGATCGACTGCGCGACCATGCCGATGGCCGCATCGCCGCCGCCGGATGCCGCGCCCGTGGTGACGCTGCCACCATTGGTCAGGTCGACTTCGGCGCCGTCACCGCCGGGGCTGTCGGCGGTGGCCCGGCTGCCGAGGTAGGCGGACTGCCCCCCGCTGTCCTGATTCAGCAGTCCGCCGCCACCGCCGCCGCTGAGCGCCAAGAGCCCGTAGGCGCTGTCGCCGCTGGTCTGCACGCTGCCGGTATTGGTCAGGGTCACCGCCTGTCCGGAGACCTGATCGGCAACGGTCAGGGTACCGACGTTGCCGAGGGTGTTCTGCTCATTCACATCGGCATTGGTCAGCACACTGGCCCCGCCGACGCTCAGCGCGGCCAGGCCGATGCCCATGCTGCCGGTGGTGGTCACCGTGCCCGCACTGGTCAAGGTCACCGCGCCCGGAATGCCTGGGGCAACGGCGTTCGCGGTGTTGACCGAGAACGGGTCGATATCGGCCAGGGCGCCGGTGCTGATCGCCAACGCGCCGATGCCGAGGCTGGTGTCGCCCGCGATGCTGATGCCGCTGTCCGCATCGAGATCGATGCTGACCGCACCGCCCGCGCCGCCATCGCCCGGCTCGGCGTTGCCGGCGGCACTGACCGCCAGGATGCCGACTCCACCGGTCAGCAGGTCGATACCGCCCCCGGCGAGCGAAACACTGACCACGCCGCCATCACCCGGCGACGCGCTGTAGTCGCCACCGCTGTAGGTGGCGTAGTTGTAGTCGGCGCCCAGAGAAACGGCGCGGATGCCGACGATCCCCGCCGCCGAGCCATTGAGCTGGAGCTGACCCTGATGGTCGACGGAGACCGTGCCGCCGTCGCCACCCTGCGCGACACTGTAGTTCCAGCTCTCGCCCTCACCGCCCTGGCTCAGGGCATTGATTCCATACATGGGATAGGCGTTGCTGGCGATGTCCAGTTGAACGCCGCCGCTGTTGTTGATGGTCACCACGCCGCCGTCCCCGCCATCGCCGGCCATGTCGTCGTCGTGGGTCTTGTTGCCGGCACCCATGCCGCCGATCGAGTAGGCGCCGATGCCGGTGTAGGTCATTGGCGTGAAGGCCGCTGGCGCTGGCGCCACACCCGACTCGGAGCTGTTCGTTACGTCGAGCTGCGCGGTATTTGTGATGGTGACCAGGCCGCCGTCGCCGCCGTTGAAATCGGCCTGCACGGTCTCGTCGGCGGGATAGCCAAGGGCACCAATCGATGCGGCGGCCAGCACCCCGCCACCGGCAAGCGCGGGACCGCCCACGGGATTGGTCGTTATCCCGAGGACGGACGGCGTCAGGATGTCGATGGTCAGCGCGGCCTGATTGGACAGCGTGATGCTGGAGCCATGTTGTTGACCCTGTGCCGGGACGAACTGCGTCCCGCCATCGACGCTGGGGTAGGGTGCGGCAGACTGGCCCAAGGAGCCCAGGGTCAGATACTGCGCGGTCGCATCGCCCACGGTTGCACTGCCTTGCAGCGTCACGTCGAGCGGATATTGGTCCTGGAACGGATTGACCTCGTAGATGACCGGGTTGAACCCGGTGACATAGCTGTTGGCGGGAAAGCCCGGCGGGTAAAGCGTGCAACCCAGCCCACTGCCGCTCGGCGGCGTTGCGCAGGAGCCTGCCCAGTCGTACACCTCCAAGACGCTTGTCAGGTACGGGCCGCCCAGCGCGTTCGTGACGGCGACTCCCGACCGATCGACCTGCGCGCTGGTGCCCGCCGTGAAGGCCAGGCAGCCCAGGAGCAGCCCCAGCACAGGCGGTCGATTGGGGAGCCGGAACGGGAATCGGGTAGGATAACCGCCGCGGACGTTGCTCGGTTTCTCTCGTTTCATCGGGCCTTGCCTAAAAGTAAACTAAACGGGGCAGTTTCAATATAGACCAATGCAAGCGAACCGGACATTTTTAATGCACGCGCCCGGCTGGGAGCCCGACCGGTGACAGTGTCTTCCAAGGAACAGACCACGCCGGCGCATCCGCGCACGGGCCGCGGGCGGCCGCGCAGCGAAGCCAAGCGCGATGCCATCCTGCAGGCCGCCGCGCGGCTGTTCCTGGAGCAAGGCCCCCAGGCCATCAGCATGGATCGCGTCGCCGTCGCTGCCGGCGTTTCTAAACGGACCGTCTACGCGCATTTCGACAGCAAGGAGCAGCTGTTCGAGGCCTGTACCCGCTGGCAGTCACGCACCCGCCGACTCGATGGAGCCCGATTGGAGGTCGACGAGGACGCGCACACGGCCTTGTTGCGGACGATGCGGCGGTTGATGCGTCTGGTGCTGGACCCGGCCGTGATCGCGATGTGTCGGGTGGTGCAGTACGAGGCGGCGGAGCATCCCGAGGTGGCCGCGCAGTTCTTCGAGAGCGGCCCGATGCAGAGTCATGCGGTGGTTGTCGGGCTACTCGAAGCGCTCTGCGCGCGCGGCGAGCTGCGCATTGATGAGCCGGACACCGCCGCCTGGCAGCTGATCAACCTGTCCTTCGGCACCTTCCGGATGCGACTGATGCTGAACCTGCTCGATGACGTGCCCGAGGCCGAGCTCGACGCCCACTTGCGCCGCACCGTCAACGATTTCCTGCGATTATACCGGGCAGAGGGCTAAGGACGCGGTGGAGCCGTTGCCTTTGTTCCACCACAGGTTAGATGCCTGCATCCGCCGCTTTGACCTAGGACGGGCAAAGCGCAGCCTGCCGATCTTTCCGAGGCTTGCGCGCGATCCTGGTGGGCGCCCTGGCGCTTTCCCCAGCCTACAGCCGCTGCTTTCATGGGCTTTGGAGCTTGGAAACGAGCGCTTCAAACGCCTTCCGGCCCACCCGGTAGAGCGCTCTGGGGTAGCCTATTGGTCAATCCGTCGCGCCAGTGTCATCCCCGTTCGATCCAGCGTCACCGAGCACGATCCATGATGTCCCTAGCTAGCCCATCATCCAGAATCGGCGTTGACGATTATCTCGCCAGCGAGGCGGCCGGCGAGATGCGGCATGAGTACATCGACGGTCAGCGCTATGCAATGACCGGCCCGAGTGATCGGCACGGCCTGATCGTCTCCAACCTGGTGGCCGCGCTACTGCCGCTGTTGCGCGGGCGCGGCTGTCAGCTGTTTGCCAACGACATGAAGGTCCATCTGCGGATCAGCGGTCAGGACGTCTTTTATTGCCCGATCTGCTGTTGAGCTGTGATCCAGAGGACCGTCAGACCTACTTTCGCACCAGGCCGAGCGTTATCGTCGAGGTGTTATCGGAATCCACCGAGCGCATAGACCGGCGCGAAAAACTCCTGTCCTACACCAGCTTGCCGAGCCTGCAAGACGATGTGCTCGAAAGCCAGGCGCAGCGCAAGGTCTGGCATCATCGCCGCACGCGGGATTGGGTCGTGGAGCTGCTGACGGCTGGGGGCCTCACCTTGGATTGTCTGAATCTGGCGCTGCCGCTGGCGTCGGTCTACGAGGAGATCGAAGGACTGGGTTGACCGGGCGTATGGCGACGCATTGCTCCATGATGAGACGGTCGGAGAGATGGGCAGGGAGATGGGGGTGGGTCAGAGATAGAGGTCAGGTCAGGTATGGGGGGCAGGTCGTTCTTCGTTCCTTCTTGCCGCACGTCGCCGCCCCCTGAACGACCTTGCTCACCCGGGAATAAAGCAGCCCGAAATGGCCGTCGCTCGCGCGGGCGGCGCGTCGCTCAACGCCGAGCCACGCGGACGAATCGACTGCCCACGGGGCGCTGGAGGTCTCAACGCCGGGCTGCCGACGCAGCTGGGCACCTATGCGAGCCGAGCGCCCAGGGCGAGCTGTTGCGCCAGGCGGTTTCGCCAGTCCGCGAGGTAGGCGTTGACGTAGATGGGTAGCAGCCGCGGTCTGGCCTGGGGTCGGTCGGGGCGGGCTCGGCCCAGCGCGAATCAGGCTGGATTTGCTGGCGCCAGAATCGCCTTGCATAAACACCAGTGGATGCTAGGCGACGGCGCTGCCGATGCGGGTGATGGCTTAGTTGCGTCCGACGCTGCTCCGGGTTGCGGTCCAGATGCAGCTCAAGGGCGGTCAGGCGCAGCAGGCGGGATTCGCGCGAGATGCCGCGCAGGAAGGGCGACAGGCCGAACAACGATCCGAGCGCAACGGCCCCCCAGCTGATGCTAAAGCGTCGCCCGGTTGGTCAATTGACCGTGCGGGGTCACGGAGACTTTCGTCAGCTTTGCCATGGCCGCTCAGAGAGCAGCCGGGGCAAGAAGGCCAGCGTTGGTGGCCTCGCTAGTCTGTGTCGTAAAGCGGCCGCTTGCCATCGGCCTGGTTGCTCTTCGCTGGGCCTTCTGCTCCCCGGACGACGGGCAATTGATAGCGCCTGGGACGTCGCTGAGGTCCTAGCGCGCACCTACCAGTTCCGCCGTCTCCGGTCGGATGCGCACCGGGACGCTGATCGAATCGCGGGCCATGTCGACGACGGGCAGGTCGATCTGCTCGCTACCCAAGGCCCACGACGCGTATCGCTTGTTGAACTTTCGGTAACGCAGCGTTGATGTGATGACGAGTGGGCCCTTGGCCCAGGCAGGTACCTGAAAATTGTAGGTCACCACATCGGACTCGCCGGCCGGAATCGTTTTGCGGTAGCTGTCGCCGACCATGTTGAATAGGTCATGCTGCCACACCAGGTGCCCATCCCGGTCAATGGGTAAGGAGCGGTAGAAGTGCGCCTCGGCATCCACGGTCCCATCCTTGTTGATGCCGCCGCTGGTATAGATCGGTCGACCCTCCGCATCGACGACGCTGAGCGCCAGCCAAACCTCGTTGATGTCAGTCGTACCGCCGGGAAAATGATGGCCAACTCCGGCGTTGGTGACATTCACACTTAGCCGAACCTGCTCCTCGAGATAGAAGTACCCCGGTGTCTCCGAGCGGCTTCGGATACCTTCCTGGACGAACTTCGCGCTCTGTGACGCGTTCTGTTTCCAGGGCGCATCAATGGTGAGGTACAGCTTCCCGTTTTGTAGAAACGTCTTCTCGGCCTCGAATTGCATGCGATCCCCATTTAGCCAGGGGATCGCCGTGTTGGAGCCCAAGGTTCGGTGCGAGACGATACGCCCGTGTTCGTCCGCCGATGGGTCGGCACCCGTCACCTTTGGCATATGACAGTCCTGGCACCGCTTGACGGCTGCCTTGCTGAACTCCTGCTCATGCTGACCGGAGAAGGGACTTGCGAGCCACGCGGAGTATTCGTCCTGCATCTTTACCCAACCCCAGCGATTGAACGCCTCGGGCATGAACTGGACATGACAGGTAGCGCACAGCTCCGGCTGTTCCAGTACTGGACGTGCCATCTCCTGGCGATGCGCCTGCGGCTGCACTCGGATCAAGAAATTCCTCAGCCGCGTCGCGAACGGATTACGCGAATGCGAGAACAGGTAGTTGCCGGAAGGGGCGTACTCGTAGCTTGCGACCCCCTCCAGGTGCACCGCGCTGTCGATGCCGTGACAGCCCATGCAGCCGACCCCCTCATGGTGCGCCGGGGTATCCGCAACACCCCCGTGCAACCCACCCTCGCTCAGCTCGCCACTTAGCAGCGCGACCGGGGCGTGGCAGCCCTCGCAATAGCGTGTCGCCTCGATGCCGTTGCGCTCCGCTAGCAAGGAGACATTAGCGACATAGGTCGGGTCGGAAGCCGCTTGGCCGTGCAGCGATGCGGACCATTCCTCGAAGATCCGTCGATGGCAAGTCCCGCAGGTGTCGGAATCCGCGATGGCCCGCACTGAGACAAAGCCGCCGTTTGCGCTTCGGGTCTCGCTCGGCGCGAAGGGTTCGGGGCCATAGGGCAGGGCATAGGGCTCGACGGCGGGAGGTGTTGCGACCGTGCTCAGTGCCACTTCGTGAACAACGGTTGCCAAGCCGATGATGGAACCGCCGACCAAAAGCACGGCAGCGCTATGAGCGCCGATGCGCCGGTTGAGGGTGTGGAAGCGGGGCTCGCCGCCCGTCGGCGCCATGCTCACGAAGATCATGTGGGAGACAACATGGACGAACACCAGCCCGAGACTGGCGCATGCCGCATAGGTGTGCGCGACGTAAACCCAGCGCTGGGATTCCTGTTGTCCAACGAAAACGACGTAGAGACCTGAAGCAATCAGGGTAAACAGGCCCAGCGCCAACAGGTGCCCCGACAGCAGCATCAGTGGACGGCGCTTCCCGAGCGTGCGCCGATAATGGACGACGACATAGACCGGTATCAGCACCGCCAGCCCCAACCCGGCAGCGATGTGGAGGAGTGCGGTCAGTTGCTGCCAAGCACCGAATCCGGCGGCGAGGTAGGTAGCAAACCCTGAAGCCGCACTCAGCACCAGAATCGGCAGTAGCGCACGGCCCCAAGCACGCTCCGCCTGAAGCCGACTAGCGGTCTTGTCAACAGGCTTCAAAATGGACCTCCAAACTTGGTCGGTGCATGAACTGGTTTGTGGGGAGCACGAAAACGGTCGCCAGCTTGCGACCCGGGTCAGTCAATTACTGGGGACATTGTGACCACAATCCGCGGAAACGACCCCGGCCTCGCCCATGCGGCAGGCTGGTGGTCAGCAGCTCTCGGGCCCGGATCGACCTTAGTCCACGCGCTGGCGCGCCGTAAACGAGAAAGTGATACTAAAAATACTTTAGTGCGCTAGTCGGACTTGTTTCGACGTCGTTGGTCTGCTAATCTCCTTGACCAAAGTGTGGATGCTGAAGCTGTTCATGGCAACCGCACACGCATGTCTGGCGTAACAGCGCCCTGAGATTGGGGCTGGGCAGGAGCAAACCGCATGGCAACTCTGCATCGACGAGACAACAGCCGACCTCCAGCTTCGAGGACATCGAGGTCTCCGCAGGGGCGACTGGGTAGCTTGATTGCCCCCGTCGCAATGCTAGTGCTGTTCTTGGCGTCATCCCTATTAGCTCTCACGGCGCGCGCAGACGACTGGCAAGCGGTCTCGGAACCGACCATCCAGATCGAAGAAGGTTGGGGTCTCTACGACCGGCGGACCCGCACATTCCGCGCCACCGTTACGGTCACCAACAGGGGCGCCGAGCCGCTCAGCGGCGAGTATCGGCTC
>JGI12210J13797_10402337_pt1 | contig 25224 bp, 16 predicted proteins | sample ElkSlonscriptome_3_FD_13797 | JGI IMG/M metagenome (IMG submission 13797)
CGCATTTCCAGAATCGGGTTGATTTACCGGCTCTGTCCAGCGCCGGCGCGCAGAGATGCGGCTAGACAATCAAAGGCCGAGTCTCGTCGGGTTGGCACTGATCGTGCCGTCCGATATCAGGGCTTCGTCCGTCGCTTCCCGATGTCGAAGGGTTCGGAGTGTATTCGACGCTTTCGACAACGCATGCGGTACGAGCATCCGAATTGGTGAGGTCGCACATGATCCTGACCCGGTCCGGGTATGACGGACCATACCAATCCACGGCGCCCAGAATATTACTCTCCGATTCCGTTACCCACCCCCCGATCTTATGCAGCTGAATGCTCTGTTCTCTCAAACCCTCGAGCCGCCTTTCGTATCGCGCCCGGGAGCTAATGCAGCGCGCATCCTCAACGTCACAACCTGAAAAGCGCCCGTTGGCGCGTTTGAAGGTTTCGTCGCTTAACGGAGCGCTGCCAGCCTCATGATAGTGCACCAGCAATTGGTAACCAGCACGCAGCTCCCCCGGGTTGACGAATGTCACGATTACTTGCGGAACCACCGGCTTGCAGGCTCGCTCGACCTCGAGGCTCGTGTCCGCACCCGCCGGTGCCCCGTGGATAATTGCAAAAGCACATATCGCCCAAACGGACCTGCGCCGCACGGTTGCATTTCGATCCCGCAATGCTCGCTCCCATAATCAGTCAGTGATCTGAAGCACATGGGTAACGCAACAGCCAAACGGGTCCCACTTCAGCTTTCCTGTAGGACGAAGAGACGCAAGGATGAACCTCGTGTCGTAACACGATAAGTCGCAATGGTGTCGCTTGCTGCCAGCCCGCTCCTGTCGGGTAACGGCCGTATCACGGGGCTTTGCAAACGAGGGATACAGATCCCGCCGACCATCGTGGATGACGTCGGGTCTTGTAACCGATCAGCCCCTGGGCCGTGCAAGATCAGGTAGGAGCAACGCCCCCGTCTCGTCGCACTATCCGCGCCTGGAACGCGAACCGCGCGGCCTTGCCGACGTCGTTCTGGAAGGAGGAATTCACCAATCCGCCGACGACCGACCCGACCAGGGGAACGATCATTCCCGCGCGGCTGCGAATGCTGGCAAAGGCGATGGCGCGCGAGATACGCTCGACGGCCTGATCGATGACGGGCACGATATGCTCGTGGTCGGAATGTACGAGGTCGCCCGTGGCGCTTATGCCCATCTCGATCTCGGCGATCCGCCGTTCGCGTGTCTCGGGGTCGTTCAGCGTCGCCAGTTCGAGGATCCGCAGGCGGAACAGTTTCTCCAGCGGCCCGGCACCCTCGAAGCCATAGGCGCGGCCGGTATCGCGGATGGTGCGCAGGGCAATCGCGATGGTGGCGGGAATGTCGGCGCTCATCGACACCGCTCCGCCCAGACCAGCCGCCGCGCCGGTGCCGGCGCTTATCCCGCGCGCGGTCCGGGCAACTTTCCTGGCCGCGCGATGGGCGGCTTCGATGTCGGAGGTGTCATGTTCGAACTGCACCAGCTGAGGCGCATCCACCGCCCGGTCGAGGCCCGTCAACACCGCTTTGACCAGACCTTTGGGCACCACGTCCGCCAGCGCCTTGCCATAAGGGTGGGTCAGTCGCTCGATCCCGCGGCCGAGGCGCGAGGGTTTGCTTTTGCGGTATTTCCGCTGTTCCTTTTGAATGTCCATGACGTCTCAATCGACAAGGCTCGTGCAAGGTTCCTCTTGCTTGCCCGGAATGAAGCAATCGGCGCACCCGGTCGGTTCGGGAGCCTTTCCGACCGTTCGGATCCATCCATCGAAACCTGGCGTGGCTCAGGCGATCAGGGTCTGGCCCTTTCCGACTGAACCACGAAACCGATGCGCGGAAAGTGGACGACCACTTCCCCCGCTCGTTCATCCTCGCGCCGGATCGCGACATGATGATCGGACGAACCGACCAACACACCGCGGATGGGATCGCGGCCGTAATCGTCCGCTGCGATCGTGACTCTGCCTCCTGCGAGCTCGGCATCGGCGGGCGCTATTTCGGCAGGTGCGGGTGTCGCTTGGCTGGCGATGGCAATGGCGGCTTCGCTGCCAAGTGCGGAGCGGGCCCCGTGCCCGATGCCGGCGACCGCTTCCATCCAGTCGGCGATCCCCGGCGCATCCTTGAAAGAGCTCGATCCCGGCGGGAAAGCCGACTGGATGAACCACAGATTGTAATAGGCATTCGCATCCACCAGGCCGGGCCTTTCGCCTGACAGGAATGTTCTTCCATCGGAAAGCTGATCGCACAGCAACGCGACATGCGCCCTTAATTGCGCAGCCGCGTGAGGGGCGGCGGCACGCATGGCTGCTACGTCGAAGGGTCGACCGCTAAGCTCTTCGCGGTCTTTCACGAACGCGTCGGGCACCTTGCCCCCCAGACCGCCGAATATGATCGCGACGGCGGCCTGGAACAATGTGCGGTCGGTCCACAGGGCCAGGGCATGTGCCAGGCCCGGGTCCTTGCCCGGGAACAGGGTCGGCTCGGGAAACCGGCGTTCGAGTTCGCGCACGATGAGCTGGCTGTCGCAATAGATGTCCGCTCCGATCTGCATGACGGGAATGCGGCGATACCCCCCGGTCAACGCCAGGAGATCGGGCTTTGGCATGATCACGGGTTGATCGACGGCGGACCATGCAAGGTCCTTTATGCCAAGGCATATCCGGACCTTCTCGGAAAAAGGGGAGCTGTCATACTGGTGCAGGAGAATTTCGGGCATCGCGGTCCTTTATCCGGGACCATCCCGGACACGGTCGTCTCTAACGCTCCTGCGCGCCCCGCATCAAGAGCGCCATCCGGTCCGGCGTTCCGGCCTGCCGGCCTGCCAAGCAACAGTTCTTTTAGCGAATTCAGACCGATGTTAACTTTGGCAACGCTGATAGCCGCCCGGGATTTGAGCGTCGTGCATAGCTTTCGTTTTTCGCGAAACACAAAAGGAGACGATCATGGCTCACACGGCGACAGACCATCACGATTCCCGGCATGAGCATCACGATGCAGCCAATCCCGTGCCGTCATTGCTGTCCCGAGTGAGTTGGGGCGCGATTTTCGCCGGCGCCACGATCGCGCTTGGTATCATCATCCTGCTCGGCCTGATGGGTACGGCAATGGGCTTCGGCGCGATCGAGCCGGGCAGCGGCAATCCATTCGACGGGTTGGGTATCGGCACCGCGATCTGGTGGGTCATCACCAGTGTCCTCGCCCTGGCCATTGGCGGTTTCGCTGCCGGGCAGGCCGCCGGTCAGACCGATCGCTCGTCCGCCATGGCGCACGGCGCGGCCACCTGGGGGCTGGTCACCATCGTCACCTTGTGGATGGCGACATCCGCGATCGGATCGGCAGTCAGCACCGCTAGCAGCGCAGTCTCCACCGTGGCCAGCGCGTCCGCGCAGGTCGTCGGCACGGTCGGCGGGGCCGTCCTGCCTGATGATATCGATCTGTCACCGCAATTGCGCGAGGCGCGCGAGCGTATCCGCGCAGAGGCCGAACAGGTCCTTGCCCAATCCGACATAGGCGAACAGGAACTGGAGCAGGCCCAGGACGAAGTGTCATCCACGGCAGAGAATATTGCCCGCAATCCAGGTCAGCTCGATAGCGAGGTCAGCCAGTTGGTCGATCGCCTGTTCGACGGGGAAGACGCGGTCTTCACCCCGGCCGAGCGCCAACGCCTGATCGAGGCATTGAGCGCCCGCGCCGGCACCAGCCCGGAAGAAGCGGAGCAGATCGCTTCGCGGTGGGAACAGCAGGCGCAAAGCGCCGCGAGTTCGATCGAGACGGCCGCGTCCGACATTCGGACCACCGCTACCGAAACCAGCGACACTGCGCTCGATGCCCTGTCATCGGTCGCGTGGTACGCCTTCTTCGCATCGCTGCTTTCGATGATTGCCGCCATCTCCGCCGCGGCATTCGCCGCGCCCTCGCATCCCTATGTGAGCGAGCGACGCTCCTGAACCAACGAACACGGGATCGTGTCGCCGCGGCACCTGTCCACAGCGGCACGATCCGGTTTCACCGCGCCCGTCGGTCGATGGCGCTGAGGATCAGGCCCGGGTTCCGATCTCGACCGGCATGGCCGTGAAACCGTGCAGGAACGGGCTCGACAGGCGCGTCGGTTCACCTTGCGGAGTGACCTTCCAATTGCGCGAGATCATTTCCTCGATCAGGGCCGCGATCTGTATCTCGGCAAGCCGAGCACCGACGCAGCGATGAATCCCGTGACCAAATCCGAGGTGCCGGCGCGCATTCTTGCGCCCGACATCGAAGCGGTCGGGATGTTCGAACACCGCCTCGTCGCGATTGGCGGAGATGTACCACATCACGATCTTGGCCCCCTCGGGTATGTCCAGCCCGTCAAGCTTGGTCGGTTTCGTCGTCGTTCTGCGCATATGCGTCACCGGTGATTGCCAGCGAACGATTTCCTGCGCGGCATTGGGTATGAGCGAGGCATCCTCGTGGAGTCGGTCCAGCTCACCCGGGAACAGGTGCAACGCCTCGACAAGGCCGCTCATGGAATTGCGGGTGGTGTCGTTGCCGCCCACGATCAACAGCGCGATGTTGGCGATCCGCTCCATCGGGTCGAGATTGCCCATCGCTTCGGAATGGACCATCCGGCTCAGCAGGTCGTCGGACGGCGGTTGGGCGCGCCGTGCTTCGAGTTCGCGGTCGAACCGTTTCAGCATGTCGCCCATTTCCACGAGGAATTGCGCGCGATATTCGTCGGTCAGGTTTTCCGAAGATACTCCTCCCGCCCAGTCCGACCATCGTTTCAGGTCGGTTGCGTCCTCCTGCGGGATGTCGAACAGGATGCACAGCATTCCCATGGTGAGCGGTATCGAAACCCTGTCGACCCAGTCGAACGTCTCCCCGACCGGCAAATCGTCGAGCAGCGCCTTGCAACGTTCGCGGACCTGCTGCTCGCGCGATTTCATCTGGGTCGGCGCGAATGCGGGCGCGATGACCTTGCGCTGGGCGGTATGGATCGGCGGGTCCTGCGCGATGAAATTGGGAAATTCGATTTCCCCTTCGCTGTCGGCAATGGTGATGTTGCCGAGCTTCCACGAAGAAGAATAGGTTCCCGGGTCAAGCTCGACCTCGCTGACCAGATCGTGCGTCACCACCGACCAGTAGGACCCGAACGGGCTCTCCTCCCTGTAGCTGACCGGCATTTCGCGGCGCAGCCGTTCGAACGGTTCCTGCCAGCGGTTTTCGACGTAAAGCGCCTCGTTGCTGACGTCGATTGGCGTGATCGGCGGTGATTTCGTTGCTGTGGTCGCCATGATGTCCTCTCCCGGAAATTGCTTTCTCTCAGCGGGCAAGCTTGCACAGGTCGGCCAAGGTGTCACGCCTCGAAGCTTGGCCGGTCGAGAGTGCCTGTCGCGCCTGTCGCGACGACAGCCTTTCGAACGGCAGCCGCCAAAAACCGCAGGCGTCGGCTTCTTCGGCCTCAGACGCGACGAGCCGATCGATCCGGTCGGAACAGAGCCATGCGACCGTTGTTGAGAAGGTGATGAAAAACAAAAGAGCCGCTCCCCACCGCTCGTCTGGCGAAGGAACAGCTTCGCCTCCCATTATCGTCTCCATAGAGGACCCGGTCGAAACCGATGCGCTTGCCGCCGCGGCCGAACGCGGCTTCGACCACGTGCTTCTGAATCATTCCGGCGCGGTCGGAGGCGAATTGACCGGAACGACGCAATTCCCGGGCTGGGGCCCGCTGACCCCGCTGGTGCGATTGCGGATCGATCTGTTCGATCCCGCCGATCCCCTGGTCGGCAGGTATCCTGATCATTTCGCGCTACGAGACGATTTTTCGGACGAGCACATCGCCGATCCCCGCGGCCCATCGCCCTCTGGCGATCACGCCCTGGCCGACCTGACATCGGACAACCTGCCCGACGAGATCGGCGACCATATCCGTCGGTTCCTCATCGACTATCTGGAACAGGGCGCGAGCGGTTTCGTGTTCGACGGGCTCGATGCCGATGCTCGCCCGTTCTACCAGGGCCTGCTCGACGAATTGCGTCGGGCGCACCCGGGCGTGGTCGCGATCGGCGCGACACCGGGACTGTCGCGGAAGGATGCGGCCACACTGGCGAAGGCGGGTTTCGATTACCTGCTGTCGTCGTTCAGCTGGTGGGACATGCGCGCCCGCTGGCTCGTCGAGGAGCACACCGATCTTTCGCCGCACACGCCCCTTCTCGCCAACATTACGTCTTCGCGCGCGGCGCAGGCGTCCGATCCGGCGCAAGCACGAGGGCTGCTGATCGCCGCGGCCTTCACCGGCAACGGGCTGGTCGCGCCGATCGATCTGGTCAAGCGCTGCGGTGACGGGCCGGACATCGCGAAACTCGCTACTACCGCGACCGGATCGGGCGGCAGGTTGCAACTGCTGACTTCAGCGGGATCGCCAGTGACCGCATTGGTGCGCGAGAGCATGGGATCGATCGAGCCCAGGTCGCGCGTTCGCGATTTCGACGAGACGATACTGCTGGTGAATACCGGCGCTGACCAGGCGCAAGCGCCCGACGAATTGATGGTCGGACGCGAATGGGAAAAGCTTCAGAACCTCACCGGCCCCCAGGACGCGATGGCACCTCTGGCGCCAGGCGAAACGCGTTTGGTATCGGCAAGGCACGCAAAACCCGTTCAGTCGAAAATCGGCAACGGCAAGAAGTCCGCCCGCGCCGCCGCAGCGCAGCCTCGCATCGTTATCGAGAACCTGTCCCCGGCGATTGCCGGAGGCGATTTCGCAGTGAAGCGCGTTGTCGGCGAAACCATCGTCGTCACCGCCGATATCTACACCGACGGCCATGAAAAGGTCGCCGCGCGCCTGCTCTGGCGGGCCGAAACCGAAAAAGGCTGGCAGGCCTGCGATATGGTCGAGGAGGGAAATGACGTATGGACCGCGTCATTCCGCCCGACCCGCATGGGCCGCCACGAATACGCGGTCGAAGCCTGGAACGACCGGTTCGGCTATTATCGCGAAGGGCTGGCCAAAAAGGTCGAGGCCGGCGTCGCGCAACCGGTCGATTTCATGGAGGGGCGCGCCCTGATCGAGGAAGCGCGCGACCATGATCCAGGCGAAGGTGCCCGGTCGCTGGACGATCATCTCGCCGCCTATGACAGGGCCGAAGGCGATGACGAGCGCGCCAAGGTGCTGACCAGCCCCGAACTGGCCGAATTGATGGCCCGGCACAGCGAGCGCGAACACCTGACCGGGTCGCGCGCGCAAGCGGTCGATGCCGAACGGATCGCGGCCCGTTTCTCAAGCTGGTACGAACTCTTCCCCCGCTCCATGACCGACGACAAGGGCCGCCACGGAACCTTGCGCGACGTGATCGATCACCTGCCCCGCGTTGCCGACATGGGCTTCGACACGCTGTATTTTCCGCCGATCCACCCCATCGGCGAAACCAACCGCAAAGGTCCCAACAACACGCTGACGCCGACGAAGACCGATCCGGGCAGCCCCTATGCGATCGGCAGCGGGGAAGGCGGGCACGACGCCATCCATCCCGAGCTTGGGACGTTCGAGGATCTGCGGGATCTGATCGCGGCCGCGAAGGAGCACGGACTGGAGATCGCGCTGGATTTCGCGATCCAGTGTTCGCCCGACCACCCGTGGCTGAAAGAGCATCCCGGATGGTTCGCATGGCGACCGGATGGCAGCATGAAATATGCCGAGAACCCTCCGAAGAAGTACCAGGACATCGTCAACGTCGATTTCTACGGCCCCGATGCGGTGCCCGATCTGTGGATCGAATTGCGCGACGTGGTCCTCCTGTGGGTGAAGGAGGGGATCAAGACCTTCCGCGTCGACAATCCCCACACCAAGCCGCTGACGTTCTGGGAATGGATGATCCGCGAAGTGCGCACCGCCCATCCCGAGGTGATATTCCTGTCCGAAGCCTTCACCCGGCCCAAGGTGATGTACCGCCTTGCCAAGGCAGGCTTCACGCAAGGCTACACCTATTTCACCTGGCGCAATTCCAAGGCCGAGCTGACCGAATATATCGAGGAATTGACGAGCGAGGCGCCGCGCGATTTCTTTCGCCCGCATTTCTTCGTCAACACGCCCGATATCAATCCGGTGTTCCTGCAGACAGGCGGTCGCCCCGCGCACCGGATCCGCGCCGTGCTGGCCGCGACGCTTTCGGGCCTGTGGGGCGTCTATTCTGGTTTCGAGCTGTGCGATGCCGCGCCGCTGCCGGGGCGCGAGGAATATGCCGATAGCGAGAAATTCGAAATCCGCCCGCGCGATTGGCGCAAGGCGGGCGATATCGTCGACGACATCACGCTGCTGAACCGTCTGCGGCGTGGACATCCCGCGCTCCGGACCCATCTGAACACGAATTTCTATGCCGCATACGACGATAACGTCATCTATTACGGCAAGCCGTCGGCCGATGGCAGCGACATCGTGCTGGTCGCGGTCAACATGGACCCGCATGGCGAACATGGCTGCGATTTCGAGGTTCCGCTGTGGGAACTGGGCCTGCCCGACGACGGCTCGGTCGCAGTCGAAGACCTCGTATGGGGTGGACGGTTCACCTGGACCGGAAAGGTCCAGCACGTCCACCTGACCCCCGACGAACCCTATCGCATTTGGCGGATCGAACCGCTGGGAGACCGCAATGGCTGAAGCCGACCCCCAACCCCTCGCATCCGCAATCCATGAAGATCCGTCATGGTACAAGGACGCGGTGATATACCAGTTGCACGTCAAGAGCTTCTTCGATTCCAACAATGACGGCATCGGTGATTTTGCCGGATTGATGCAGAAGCTGGATCACGTCGCCGATCTCGGCGTCACGGCGATCTGGCTCCTTCCCTTCTACCCCAGCCCGCGGCGTGACGACGGCTACGACATCGCCGATTATTACGATGTCAGCCCCGATTACGGGAAGCTGGAGGACTTTCGCACCTTCGTGAAGGCAGCGCACGAGCGCGGCATTCGGGTCATAACCGAACTGGTGATCAACCACACCTCCGACCAGCACCCGTGGTTCCAGGCCGCGCGCAAGGCGCCGCNGGGCAGCCCGGAGCGCGATTTCTACGTCTGGTCGGACGATGACAGCAAGTATGACGGCACCCGGATCATCTTCTGCGATACCGAGAAGTCGAACTGGTCGTGGGACGAGGAGGCGCAGGCCTATTTCTGGCACCGCTTCTATTCGCACCAGCCCGACCTGAATTTCGATAATCCAAAGGTTCTCGAAGAGGTGCTCAAGGTCATGCACTTCTGGCTCGACATGGGGGTCGACGGATTGCGGCTGGACGCGATCCCCTATCTGATCGAACGCGAGGGCACCTCGAACGAGAACCTGCCCGAAACGCACGAAGTCCTTCAGAAAATCCGGCAGGATCTCGACAATCACTATCCCGACCGGGTGCTGATCGCCGAAGCGAACATGTGGCCCGAGGACACACAGCAATATTTCGGCGCCAATGGCGAGGAATGCCACATGGCGTTCCACTTCCCGCTAATGCCGCGCATGTACATGGCGGTGGCGCAGGCCGATCGCTTTCCGATCACCGACATCATGCGCCAGACCCCGGCGATCCCCGATCAGTCGCAATGGGCGATCTTCCTGCGCAACCATGACGAGCTGACGCTGGAAATGGTGACCGATGCGGAGCGCGATTATCTGTGGGAGACATATGCTTCCGAAAGCCGGGCGCGCATCAATCTGGGCATCAGGCGTCGCCTCGCCCCGTTGATGAGCCGCGACCGTCGCCGGATCGAGTTGATGAACGCGCTGCTTTTGACCATGCCGGGCACGCCGATCATCTATTATGGCGATGAGATCGGCATGGGCGACAACATCTTCCTGGGCGACCGGGACGGGGTTCGCACCCCGATGCAATGGTCCCCCGATCGCTCGGGCGGATTTTCCCGCGCCGACCCACCGCGCCTCGCTTTGCCGCCGATACAGGACCCGCTCTACGGCTACGAAGTCGTGAACGTGGAATCGCAGGAGCGCGACAGCCACTCGCTCCTGAACTGGACCAAGCGGATGCTGGCCGTTCGCAAGGAATATCGCGCCTTCGGCCGGGGCACGCAGACCTTCCTCAAGCCGCGCAACCGCAAGGTGCTCGCCTTCCTGCGAGAGGATGAGGAGGATACCGTCCTGTGCGTCGCCAATCTCGCATCCAGCGCCCAGGCGGTGGAACTGGACCTGTCCGAATATGCCGGCGCGGTCCCGGTGGAACTATCCGGAGAGACGCCGTTTCCAGCGCTCGGCCATTTGCCCTATCTGCTGACACTGCCGCCCTATGGCTTTTTCTGGTTCCGCCTGACCGACGAGGTGGAGGCCCCGGACTGGAGCTCGAGCGGTCCTTCAGAGGATGTCGAGCATCATACATTCGTGCTCAGGCCGGAACTGACCGACGTTCTTGCAGGCGATAACCGGCAGGTTCTCGAACATGAAATCCTGCCCAACTATGTCGCTGCGCGCCGCTGGTTCGGATCCAAGGACGAAGCGATCCGGAGCACAGAAATCGCCCGGCACGCCGCACTGGGCGACGATCTCGTCCTCGCCGAAGTCGACGTGACGCTCGACCAGGGTGTCAGCACCTATGCCTTGCCGCTGGGCATCGCCTGGGAAGGCGAAAACGAAGGCCCGTTCTCGGGCAACCTCGCTCTCGCCCGGGCGCGGCGCGGCCGCCATGTCGGACTTTTGACCGATGGGTTCGCGGTCCACGATTTTCCCAGGGCGATCATCGGGGCGTTCACCGAAAACCGCGAAATCGAGATGGGCGATAGCACCCTGATCTTCGATGCCGACGGCTCGTTCGACCTGGCGCAGGATGCCGAGGCCGAATGGCTGGCCGCCGAACAGTCGAACTCCACCGTCATTCTCGGAGACAGCGCGGTGCTGAAACTGCTGCGCCGGTTGCAGCCCGGGATCCATCCCGAATCCGAGGTCACGAGGCACCTGTGCGATCTGGGCTATGAAAGCGTACCGCCCTTCCTTGGCGAGGCGCGCCGGGTGGAACCCGATGGCACCAGCTACACGCTGATGCTGGCACAGGGGTTCGTGCGCAATCAGGGCGATGGCTGGCGCTGGACGCTGGACGCGATCGAACGCGCCGCGATGGAGACCGGCGAATTGCCCTCGACCGGCAATCCCGTCCCCTATCTGGAGCATATCGCATCACGCATCGGTTCGCGGCTGGCGGAAATGCACGACCTGCTCGCCCGGCCGAGCGACAACGCCGACTTCGCCCCCGAACCGCTCGATCGCGGTCGTACCGGCAAGCTGGCCGAACGGGTCGACGCGCAATTGAGCAAGGCCATCGCAGTGCTCGAACGCGCCGAACTCGAAGGAGACGATGCAGCGCTGCTCGATCGGCTCAAGACCGACCGCGACGCGCTGCGCGACAGGATCCACGCTATCGCAGCCGACGCGACGGGCACGCCCACGACCCGAATTCATGGCGATCTTCACCTCGGCCAATTGCTGGTCACGGGCGACGACGTGGTCTTCATCGATTTCGAAGGCGAGCCGACCCGCCCGGTGGAAGAACGCCGCGCAAAGGACGTGCCGCTGCGCGACGTGGCCGGGATCCTGCGCAGCTTCGGCTATGCCGAGGCCGCCGTACGCCGCGAACTGCCCGCCATGGCGGCAAATCAGGAAGACCGCACCACGGAATTGTTCGCCCGATTCGAAACCGAAACCCGCCGCGCCTTTCTCGACGCCTACAGCGCGGGCGCGCCGCATTATTCGGGCCCGCTGCTCGACCTGTTCGTGCTGGAAAAGGCTGCCTACGAGGTCGCTTACGAAGCGGCGAACCGTCCCGACTGGCTTCCCATTCCGCTCATCGGCCTCGGCACCGCGGCCAGCCGCCTCATTCCCGGAGAACCGAATTGACCACTGCCACCGACAGCCTCGCCGCCATTGCAGCCGACGCCGTCGAGGGGCGGATGACCGATCCCTTCGCCGTTTTCGGCCCTCACGGAACCGGCGCGAACCGCGTCGTCCGCACCTTTCAACCCGGCGCCAGGGCGGTGAGCCTGGTCAACGCCCGATCCGGCAAGACGATCGCTGAGATGGAGCAGGTCGGGGACGGCCTGTTCGTGGGCAAGCCCGGGCGCAACAAGTCCTATCTGCTGAAGGTCGAGTGGCCCGACTGCACGTTCGAATCCGAGGATCCCTATTCGTTCGGGACGTTGCTCGGCGATTTCGACCTGCATCTTTTCAGTGAAGGCACGCACCGCGACCTCGCGCGCAATTTCGGTGCCGTCCCGCGCACGATCGACAAGGTCAAGGGCATCCTCTTCAGCGTCTGGGCGCCGAATGCCCGCCGCGTGTCGACGGTCGGAGATTTCAACAGCTGGGATGGTCGCCGCCACCCCATGCGCCTGCGCCACGATGCCGGGGTGTGGGAGCTGTTCGTCCCGCGGCTGGAGCCGGGAGAGCGTTACAAGTTCGAGATCGCCGGAGCCGACGGCGCAGTCGTCCAGAAAGCAGACCCGCTTGCGCGTCGGACCGAATTGCCGCCGGCCACCGCCTCGATCGTCGCCGAATTGCCCGATTTCGAATGGACCGACGATGACTGGATGGACAGACGGCGCGCCGCGCAGGCCGCCGACCGGCCGATGTCGATCTACGAAGTCCATCCCGGATCGTGGATGCGCCCGGGCGAAAGCGCCGATGCGACCTTCGGCTGGCGTGCGCTGGCCGAAAGGCTGATTCCCTATGTGAAGGACCTGGGCTTCACCCACCTGGAATTGCTGCCGATCATGGAGCATCCGTTCGGCGGAAGCTGGGGTTACCAGCCGCTTTCCCAATTCGCGCCCTCGGCCCGCTTCGGCACGCCGGAGGGTTTTGCCCGGTTCGTCGACGAAGCGCACAAGGCCGGGATCGGCGTCATCCTCGACTGGGTGCCGGCGCACTTTCCGACCGACGTTCACGGGCTCGCGACATTCGACGGATCCCACCTTTATGAACATGCCGATCCGCGCGAGGGGTTTCACCAGGACTGGAACACGCTGATCTATAATCTCGGTCGCCGCGAAGTCGCCGGGTACCTGCTGTCGAGCGCGCTGTGGTGGGTGCGCGAATTCCATGTCGACGGCCTGCGCGTCGATGCCGTCGCCTCGATGCTGTATCGCGATTACAGCCGCGAGCATGGCGAATGGGTGCCCAACGTCCATGGCGGGCGCGAGAACCTCGAAAGCATCGCCTTCCTTCGCGAACTTAACCAGCGCGTTCAGGCCGATGGCATGGGCGCCATCACCCTGGCCGAGGAATCGACCGCATTTCCCGGCGTCACCGCACCAGTATCGGACGGCGGACTGGGCTTCGACTACAAATGGAACATGGGCTGGATGCACGACAGCCTGGAATACGTGCAGCGCGATCCCGTACACCGTTCGTGGCACCACGGTGAGCTGACCTTCAGCCTCATCTATTCGTTCTCGGAAAAGTTCGTCCTGCCGATCAGTCACGACGAGGTCGTGCACGGCAAGGGTTCGATGCTGCAAAAGATGCCGGGCGACGAATGGCGAAAATTCGCCAATCTGCGCGCCTATCTGTCCTTCATGTGGACCCATCCGGGCAAGAAGCTGCTGTTCATGGGATGCGAACTGGCGCAGCCGACCGAATGGAACCACGATGCGCAATTGCCCTGGGACCTGCTGCATGACGAAAAGCACGCCGGCATCCAGCGGCTGGTGCGCGACCTCAACCGGCTGCACGGTTTGGAACCCGCGCTTCACGCCCGCGACGCCGATCATGCGCACTTTCGCTGGCTGGTCGGCGATGACGCCGCGCAAAGCGTGTTCGTATGGCAGCGCCACGGCCATGACGGCGATCCGCCCGTGGTGATAGCCATGAACATGACGCCCGACCCGCGCCACGATTATTGCGTCGGCGTGCCCGAGGGTGGCAACTGGACCGAAATCTTCAATTCCGATGCCGCGCTTTATGGCGGCTCCAACACCGGCAATGGGGGCAGGCTGGAAACGCGGGACGAGGCCATGCACGGCAATTCTGCCACGCTCAGCCTGACGATTCCGCCGCTTGGCCTCGTCATCCTGAAACCGGAGCGTACATCTTGATCGCCGATCGGCTCGAGCCGGGCTCCCCCTATCCGCTTGGCGCCACGTTCGATGGGCTGGGCGTCAATTTCGCGGTGTTTTCCGCCCATGCGACGCGCATGGACCTGTGCCTGTTCGACCCTTCGGGAAAGAAGCAGGTCGCCCGCTACGAACTGCCCGAATGGACCGACGAGGTGTGGCATGGATATCTGCCCAATGCCCGGCCGGGCCAGCTATACGGCTTTCGCGCGCATGGCCCCTACGAGCCGGAGAACGGGCACCGCTTTAACCCGAACAAGCTGCTGATCGATCCCTATGCCAGGAAGCTGTCGGGCCACCTTCGCTGGACCGACGGGCTGCATGGCTATCGCATACGCTCCCCGCGCGAGGATCTGAGTTTCGACCGCCGCGACAGCGCGCGCGCCATGCCCAAGGCGGTGGTGACGAACGAGACGTTCGACTGGTCGGGCGATACCCGCCCGCGCACGCCATGGTCGCAGACGGTGATCTACGAAGCGCACGTGAAGGGCCTGACCAAGCTGCTGGCGGATGTTCCCCCGGCGGAGCGGGGCACTTTCGGCGCATTGGCGCACCCCAGCGTGATAGAGCACCTGCAACGCATCGGCGTGACCGCGCTGGAACTGCTTCCGATCCAGTCCTTCACCAATGACCGGTTCCTGCAGGAGCGCGGCCTGAGCAATTACTGGGGCTACAACACGCTCGCCTTCTTTGCCCCCGATCGCGGATACCTGACGCAGGAGGACGACCACGACGAATTGCGCATCGCCGTTAGGCGGCTGCACGCAGCCGGGATCGAGGTGATCCTGGACGTCGTTTACAACCACACCAGCGAGGGATCCGAACTCGGCCCGACGCTAAGCTGGCGCGGGCTCGACAATGCGAGCTATTACCGGCTGCAGGAGCACAATGCGCGGTATTGCGTGAACGATACCGGGACCGGCAACACCTTGAACTTTTCGCGCGCGCGCGTGGTGCAGATGGTGATGGATTCGCTGCGCTACTGGGCCACCAGTTACGGGATCGATGGCTTTCGTTTCGACCTGGGAACGGTTCTGGGTCGGACCGATGAAGGGTTTCGACCCAACGCGCCGCTTTTCGCAGCGATCCGGCAGGACCCGGTGCTGCAGCACCTGAAAATCATCGCCGAACCCTGGGATATCGGACCTGGCGGATATCAATTGGGCAATTACCCGCCCGGATTTGCCGAATGGAACGACAAGTTTCGCGACAATGTCCGCAGTTACTGGCGCGGCGATTCCGATCAGCGACCGGAACTCGCGACACGGCTCGCCGGGTCCGGTGACCTGTTCGACAGGCGGGCGCGGCGCCCATGGGCTTCGGTCAATTTCCTCACCAGTCACGACGGCTTCACGCTGTATGACCTGACGGCGTACGAAAAGCGCCACAACCATGCGAACAAGGAGGGCAACCGCGACGGCCACGGCCACAATTACTCGCGCAACTGGGGCGAGGAAGGGCCGAGCGACGATCCCGCGATCGAGGAGCAGCGCGCATTGGTCCGGCGATCGATGTTCGTCACACTGATGTGTTCGCTGGGCACCCCGATGATCCTCGGCGGGGACGAATTCGATCGCTCGCAGGACGGCAACAACAACGCCTATTGCCAGGACAACGCGATCAGCTGGTTCGACTGGGAGGAAGCGCGATCGCAGCAGGGCGAGGCCATGACCCGCTTCGTCGCCCGCCTGTCCGAGATCAGGCGAAATTATCCCCTGCTGCGCAGCAAGACCTTCCTGCACGGCAATGAAACCGCCGCTCACGGCCTGCCGGATATCGAGTGGTTCGACGAGCGCGGGCTCAATCTCAGCCCCGCCGACTGGGACAATGGCGAGGGACGCGCATTGCTGATGCGGCGCGCCGAACGCAAGCGCGACGGTAGCGTGGAATGTCTCAGCCTGCTGATGAATGCGAGCGGGGCGGACCTGACGTTCAAGCTGCCGCCCTCCTCCTCCCCGCGCAGCGTTCTGGTCGACAGCGCGACACCCGATGCCGAGGAACACGAGGTCGGCGATACCTACAAGCTCAGGTCGAAAGCCGCGGCACTGCTGATGTGGTCGCAGGAGGGCGGTTGATGGAATGGGGCGCGCATCCGGGCGCGGACGGATCGACACGGTTTGCCATCTGGGCGCCCGATTGCGCGGCCATGACGCTCGACCTGCGCGACGGAGACGCTGTGCCGATGCATCGGGGCGATGACGGCTGGCACAGCGTGGAAACCACCGCGCCGGTCGGAGCGCGCTATCGCTTTCGCTTGCCGGATGGAATGGCCGTGCCCGATCCGGCCTCGCGCCGTCAGGATGGGGGCGTTCATGGATGGAGCGTGGTGACCGATCCCGCTGCCATGTCCGAAAACCGCGAACCGCGGCACGGCGAATGGCGTGGCCGCGCATGGGAAGAGGCGGTGATCTACGAATGTCACGCCGGCGTGCTGGGCGGGTTCGCCGCAATGGCGAAGCGCCTGCCACAGCTCGCGGAACTTGGCATCACGGCGGTGCAGCTCATGCCGGTCGCCGCATTCGCAGGGTCGCGAAACTGGGGATATGACGGCGCTCTTCCCTACGCCCCGGCGGAAGATCTGGGGACTCCGGAAGAATTGCGAGCGCTGGTGGATCGCGCGCACGATCTGGGCCTGATGATCTATCTCGACGTGGTCTATAACCATTTCGGACCCGACGGAAATTTCCTCGGCGCCTATGCCAAGGGTTTCTTCGACCAGAGCGAGGATACGCCATGGGGCGCCGCGGTGGCCGTTGATCGCGAACCGGTCGCGCGCTTCTTCATCGACAATGCGCGGATGTGGCTGGCGCAATACGGGTTCGATGGCCTGCGCTTCGATGCCGTCCACGCGATTGCCGACGATGAATTTCTCGACGCGATGGGAACGGAGCTGAGGGAGGCTGCGGGCGATCGGACCGTCCACCTGATCCTCGAAAACGAAGCCAACGATCCCGACCGGCTCGACGGACCTTACGATGCGCAGTGGAACGATGACTTTCACAATGCCGCGCACGTGATCCTGACCGGTGAGACGGACAGCTATTACGAAGCTTTTGCCGATAATCCCACGGCCCATCTCGCGCGCACCCTGGCCGAGGGGTTCGCCTATCAGGGCGAAGCGATTGCGCCCGGCCACACGCGCGGCGCGTCCAGCGGACATCTCCCGCCGACCAGCTTCGTCAATTTCCTTCAGAACCACGACCAGGTCGGCAATCGCGCATTCGGCGAACGGCTGACGTTGCTGACGCAGCACGACCGTCTGAAGGCGGCGACGGCGCTGCTCCTGCTGTCGCCCGGCATACCGATGATTTTCATGGGCGACGAAACAGGCTCGACCTCGCCGTTCCTGTTCTTCACCGATTTTCATGACGATCTGGCCGATGCGGTGCGCGAAGGGAGGCGGCGCGAATTCGCAGGCTTCCCCGCATTCTCCGATCCGGCCGCGCGCGAACGCATACCCGATCCCAACGCACCCGAAACGTTCCGTCGATCCATTCCCGAACCCGGTCCCGATGCTGATGAGTGGCGGGCGTTTTACGCCCGTTTGCTCGCTATTCGTCACGCCGAGATCGTGCCACGCCTGCGCGGGGCGACCAGCCTCGGCTCATCGGTAATCGCACCGGGGGCCGTTACCGCCGGTTGGCACCTGGGCGATGGCGCGAGATTGCAGGTGCTCGTCAACCTTGGCACCGGGGCGATCGATACCAGTTCGCTGATCGGCACCGAATTGTTCTCTCATGGCGATCCGCATGTCGGGGCGGGCTGCACCTTCACGCTGGATCGGCCATGACCGCGCTGCTCGAACTGGCACGCAGGGCAGGCCTCCAACCCGAATGGGAGGATGCCACCGGGACGCCCCAGACCGTCGCCGCCGACAATCTGCGCGCCATCCTGTCCGCGCTCGACCTGCCGGCCGACAACGAAGCGCAGATCGCGCAGAGCATGGGGCGGCTGGAGGAATTGCAGCGACGCGGTTCGGAGGAGTTCGTGACCGCGGTCGTCGACCAGCCAATCACACTGCCCGCGACGGTTTCAGGCCCGGGGACACTGCATCTGGAAAACGGCACGACCATGCCGGCGCAGATAAACGACCGGACTCTCGCTCCGATCGCACGGGCGGGCTATCACCGGCTTGTTCAGCCTTCGGGCGAGACCGTCATCGCGGTCGCTCCGCCGCGCTGTTTCGGGGTCGAAGATTTCGACAAGCGCAAGGTCAGTGGCGGCGGGGGCACAGACCGCCTGTGGGGCGCAGCGGCCCAATTGCCATCGCTGCGCGGGGACACCCCGGCCCCAATCGGCGATTTCGGCATTCTGGAACAGGCCGCGACCGCCCTTGCCGCCGGGGGAGCCGATCTTCTGGCGATCAGCCCCGTCCACGCGCTTTTCCCATCCGACCCCACGCGATTCAGCCCCTACAGTCCGTCCAGCCGCCGGTTCGTGAACGCGCTGTTCGCCGATCCAACCCTTGTCGCACGGGATTGGCGCCCCGCAGACAATTCCGACAATTTGCCCGACCTGATCGATTGGGAAGCCGCGATCACCCGCCGCCTGTCCGAGCTGCGCGCAATCTACGAGGAACTCGGCGAAGCCACCCGCCAGACGGTCGCTCGCGTCGAACGCATCTCGGTGGAAAAGCAACGCAGCCACGCACTGTTCGACGCGCTGGATTCGCATTTCCGAGATCAGGGCCTGCACGGATGGCCTGACTGGCCGGAGCAATACCGCGATCATGCCAGCCCGCAGGTGCGCGAATTCGAGCAGGAGCACGCCGGTGAGATCGCGTTCTATTCCTGGCTTCAAGGCCTCGCCGATGCGAGCCTCGCTAAAGCCCAGACAGCGGCGCGAAGCGCCGGCATGGCGATCGGGATCGTCACCGATCTGGCCGTCGGGGTCGATCCGGGCGGCAGCGATTGCTGGACCCGTCCGCACGCCTTCCTGCGCGGCCTTTCGGTCGGGGCGCCGCCCGATCTGCTGGGTCCGGACGGACAGGATTGGGGGCTGACGACATTCGACCCCCTGGCACTTCCGCTCGACCATTTCCGGGCATTTCGCGACACGCTGATAGCCGCCATGGCCGATGCCGGCGGCGTGCGGATCGATCACGTTCTCGGCCTGCGCCGGATCTGGGTGGTGCCGCATGGTCAGCCGTCCTCGCACGGGTGCTACATCAACTTTCCGTTGCGAGACATGCTGCGAATCCTGGCGCTGGAATCGTGGCGCAATCGCGCCATCGTTGTGGGAGAAGATCTCGGCACCGTTCCCGAAGGACTGCGCGACGACCTTGGCGCCGCCAACGTTGCAGGAATGCGGGTGCTGTGGTTCGAACGGGATCGAACCGGCGCGTTCACCGATCCCGCCGGCTGGGACAGGTCGGCCGCCGCGATGACAAGCACGCACGATCTGCCGACGCTCGCTGGCTGGTGGTCAGGGTGGGACATCGAATGGAACTGGTCCATCGGGCGCAGCAGCCGTTTCGCCACGAAAGAGGCTGAGATCGCAGAGCGCCGCACGGATTGCGCGGCCCTCTGGCAGCGCATGGTCGCCAGCGGCAATGCCGGGGGCCCATGCCCCCCGAAGGACGATACGCAGAGCTTCGTCGATGCGGCCTGCGCCCATGTGTCCGGCAGCAATTGCGCGCTGGCGATAATCCCGCTCGAAGACCTGTTCGGCGTGGTGGAACAACCCAACCTGCCTGGCACGATCGACGAACATCCCAATTGGCGCCGCCGCCTGCCCCGATCCGTCGCCGCGATGATGGAGCGTCCCGCCTTTGCCGAACGGCTCGACCGCATCGCCAAGGCCCGGTCGGGCACCATACATCACGCAGCAAAGCCTCGCACATGATCCCGCGCGCCACCTACCGCCTGCAATTCCACGCGGACTTTACCTTCGCCGATGCGGAGCGAATCGTGCCCTATCTGCACGACCTCGGCACCAGCCATATCTACGCCTCCCCCCTGACAAAGGCCCGGGCCGGATCGACCCACGGTTACGACGTGACCGATCCCACCCAAATCAACGCGGCGCTGGGCGGGGAAGCGGGGCTGCGCCGATTGGTCGGCGTGCTGCGCGATCATGGCATGGGCCTGATCCTCGACATCGTGCCCAATCACATGGCCGCCGATCCCCAGAACCGCTGGTGGGCCGACGTGCTGCGACACGGGCAGGACAGCGATCACGCGCGCTTCTTCGACATCGACTGGTCGCGCCACAGGGGCAAGATCCTGCTGCCGGTGCTTGGCGACCCGCTGGAGCAGGCCATCGCGAATGGCGATATCGCGCTCGACCTCGGCGGCGAGACCCCGGTGCTGAAGCTTTACGGCGAACAGGATTACCCGCTCGCGCCGGGCAGCGAGACCTTGCCCGACCTTCGCGCCGTGCTCGAAGCGCAGCATTACCGGCTCGCCTGGTGGCGGCTGGGCCATGACGAACTCAACTGGCGGCGGTTTTTCAGCATCAGCGAGCTCGCCGGCCTGCGGATCGAGGACGATGCGGTGTTCGATGCCGTCCACGCGCTGCCCCTGCGACTGTATCGCGAGGGTCTGGTCGACGGATTGCGGATCGACCATGTCGACGGTCTTTCCGATCCGGCCGCCTACCTCGAACGTCTTCGCGGAAAGCTCGACGAACTGGATCTGCAGCGCGACGACGGCCCGGCATGGCTGCTGGTGGAAAAGATACTCGGCCCCTCAGAGGCCATGCCCGCCGACTGGCCGGTAGACGGGACGACCGGCTATGAATTCATGGACGAGGTCAGCCAGCTGCTGCACGAACCGGAAGGCGAAACGCTGCTGGGAGAGCACTGGACCTCGTTGTCCCAGCGTCCCGCCGATTTTGAGGCAGAGGAATTGCAGGCGCGGCGGCAGATGCTGCACTGGGAATTTACGGCGCAATTGCAGGTCTGTATCGACGCGCTGGCGCAGCTCGCCGGTCATTCGTCCGAAACGGCGCAACATAGCCGGGCGGCATGGGGTCGCGCGGTCGAAACGGTGCTGCTGTTGTTCCCGGTCTATCGCACTTACGGTAATGGCACCGATGCGCCCGAAGGCGATGCGCCTGTCCGCCGCTACGTCGAGGCGCGGCTGAACGCATTGTCCGCACCGGGCGAAGCGGAACTGGGGCGCGCGATCCTCGACTGGCTGGCAGGCAGCGGACCGGCGGCGGACCACGCTGGCGAGTTCGTTCGGCGGTTCCAGCAATTGTCCGCGCCGATCGCGGCGAAGGCAGTCGAGGATACCGCATTCTACCGGTATGGACGGTTGCTCTCGCGCAATGACGTGGGTTTCGATGCGAGCAGTTTTCGCGCCGATCCGCAGCGGTTCCACCAGTGGCAGACCACCCGCCAGCGCGACTGGCCGCGATCCATGATCACAACGGCAACGCACGATCACAAGCGCGGCGAAGACGTTCGCGCCCGCATGGCGGCGATCAGCGGCATGGCAAAAGACTGGATCGCGGCGAGCGAAGCCTGGATGGCGCAGATCGACCCGGACGCGCGGATCGATCGCGGCGATACGTACATGCTGCTGCAAATCATCGTGGGCGCATGGCCGTGCGAAGCCGAAGGAGCGGACCTTGGCCAGTATGCCGAGCGGCTGAAGGCCTATGCCAACAAGTCCTTGCGAGAGGCGAAGCTGCGATCCTCGTGGACAGCGCCCGACGAGGATTACGAGCGGCGGGTCGCGCGGATGATCGACAATCTGCTGACGTCGCCAGAAATGGCCGACACGCGGACCGATATGGGCGCGTTCGTGTCCCGCCTTGGTCCATTGGCCCGGGTCAAGCAATTGGCGCAGACATTCCTGCGCAACACCTGTCCGGGCGTGCCCGATCTTTACCAGGGGGCCGAATTGGCCGACCTCAGCCTGGTCGACCCGGACAATAGGCGCCCGGTCGATTACGTGGCGCGCAAGAACTTGCTCGAAGAGGGCAGCCACGAGAAACAGCGGCTCGTTCACGATATCCTGAAGCTCCGGCAGCAATATTCCGAAAGCTTCGAACAGGGCTATCGGGCGCAGGAAATCCTTGGCGATGCATCGCATTCGCTGATCGCGTTCGTTCGCGGGAAAGGCACCGCGCGCCTGTTGATGGTCACGGGTTTGAAGCATCTTCCCGGCGGCAGTCTGCCGCGGTTCGACGCGGACGGCGCGCCGCATTTGAAAGGCCTGCACCTGCCCGATCTCGGCGGACTGCAGCTATCGGATCTGGCGGCGGGGGAGCACGGCCTGCTTGCACCGGGCCTGCCCTGCGGGATCTGGAAAATCGAGTAGTCGCGTTGCTATCCCCGCCGAGCGTCGTCTCGATGCGGTCAGGTTCCTCGTTTAGCGGACGGGGTGGGATCGGCATGCCGGTCCCGGTCCCGGTTCGCATTGACGAGGGAACCAATGGCGCAAGCAATCTCGTTTTCCGTCCTCTGAGCGGCTTCGGGAGGTACCAACAGGCTGATCGACACACGATTTTTTCCAAGCTCACTGGTGCTGAAATCCATCGACAGGCCGTTTTTCCGACCAGCCGGATGGATTCCGCCTGGCCCCTGACGGCGGCTATTGGCACCACCCGGATACATTCCCGCCACGGATTTCGCGACCACATCCTCGATCTGCGGACGCAACGCAAAAATGTTCGCATCCGCCTCGAATGTCATGGCGAAGCGATGCGGGACGCTGTTTTCCGAATGCGACAGGACTTTCACGGGCGAGGAAAACAACAGGCTGTAAGGCAGGATGATTGTCCTTCCCGTCGGACTTATCGATCCCTCGCGTGGATCGAATTCGCTCAGGCGAGCCGCCAGGAGATTTAGGTCGAGCACTTCACCCTTCGTCGTTCCGATCTCGACCACGTCACCCACGGAAAACGCGCGCGTGAAGGTCCGCAGAGCGGCACCTGAAAGGCACAGAATAAGCTCTTTCGTCGCCACGACGATCGCGATCGCCACCGCGGTGAGCGAAAGGGCGAAGGCGCGCAATTGCGGCGCCCAGATCAGGAACAGACCAGCGACCGCTATCAGGATCAGGAAATTGCGGACATTCGCCGTCCAGCGCCGGGTCGCCTGGTCGGTCAGGTTTTCGCGATTGCGCAAGGTGCGACCGGCGATCAGACGCGCCGCCAGCAGGACGAGGAGCAGCGCCGCCGAAGCCAGCGCATCGGAGGTGGAAAGACTTTCGGGGAATTGTAACCTCATGCATTCTCCATTCGGCGCGGCCGTTTCGAAATCGTTCAAGCCTGCCCGTCATCGCGGTTCTGAGCCGAGCCCCGATAGCCACCGAACCCGCCGCGAAACACCCCCGTTCGCTATTGCTGCACATGACTTGGGTTCGTCGGTGATATTGGAAGCAGTCCACCCATCGATCCGTTGCGTTCAGCGGATCGATTTTGGGCCGCTGCTTGCGCGGAACCCTATCCGGGCAGATTCGTAGATTGTTTAAACGGAGGATGTTCGACCGGCAGGACGGATCGACCTTTGCCGGTCCGGCACACGCGGTTTCGTGTCTGTGATTTTCGATCTGCGCTTAGATGGAAAGGTTCATCAGATGGCACGCCGAGAAATCCGCTCATGCGCGCAGCACACTCCGTTCCCAAATTTCGCCAAGACAGCGGGGTATCACAGATGACCGATTCGAATTCACCGGAACGCAACAACCTGAAATGGGTCTGGGGCTTGCTGATCGCAGCGCTCGGGTTCGTGCTGATATTCGTTCTGCTCGACCCGGGCGGAGATCCTGAGGATTCCCCGATTACCGATCCCGATCCCAATGTCGGGATCAGCGTTCCCGCCGATGTCCCGACGACCGGAGTGAACGACATGGCCGCGCCCGAAGACGACCGGATGGTGACGCGGATCGACGACGAAACCGCTGGCGAAGCTGCAACGCCGGAAGATGCGGCCGCCCCCGAACGGGACTTGGTGGACGTGGCGGAATAACCCCCCAGGCCCAGTTCATAGGTACGGCGATCAGTCGTCGACGTGTTCGGGCTTGCCCTTGCGTTTTGTCTCGGCGAAATCCTCGAGTTCTTCCTCGCTCATGGAATCGTACATCTCTTTCGATGCGCCTTGCAGGTCCGATACCTTGGTATCGCCCCGTTTGGCCGAGAGGGCGGCGCCTGCCGCCTTTTGTTGAGCTTTCGATTTTGCCGGCATGATTGTTTTCTCCTGCTGGGTCGCGGAAGTTTTCTCCGCTCATGCCTTTGAAACACAATCACGGGCGCGCAGGTTCCCCGAGGTTTCAGGGGCTTGCGTGTCCGGGGAGAGGCCCTTTGCAGGCATAGCCGATCGTTGGCCGCCCCGGCGCCTACGCCTCGATGCGGCAGAACCGTCCATCGCAAAAGCCGAGCGGCGCGGTATCCGGCCTGCCCTGCGTGTCTGCCAGTTCCAGCCCGGTCACCTCACCAAAGACCAACGTGTGATCGCCGGCGCGGTAATTCGACCAGAGCGCGCATTCCATGTGGCCGAGCGCGCCTGCGACGACCGGAAGACCCCCGCGCGAGGTCACGAAATCGTCCGCGCTCAACAGGCTGTCGGCGCGCGAGGCGTATCTCTGGGCAAGGTCCGCCTGCCCTTCGGCAAGGATGCTGATCGAAAAACGCTCTGCCCGCGCATAAAGGTCGAACTGGCTCGACCGGTTCTGCAGGCTCCAGCTTACCAGCATCGGATCGAGCGAAACCGAAACGAAGGAATTGACCGTCATGCCGGACACGCCCCTGTCGCCGTCTTCGACCGCGACGATGCAAACCCCGGTGGCGAAGCGGCCCATCAGTTTGCGAAAGGAAGAAATGCCGGGCGTTTCGGTCGGCTTGACGTCGCGCAATCTGAACTCCGGGAGACGGGGTGGGGGAGGCGGGGTGGGAAATGGGACGGGAATGGCTTGTGCGCGCGTTCGACTACGCCCGGGCAATTGTCAATCCGGCGACGGCGGCGCGGACGGTATCGGTACGGCGCCGACGGCGGGAAGGCATGCTCCTGGCAATCGCGACTTTCGCCCGCGCGAATGCGCCGCTAGCAAGGCATGGACATCGACACCGGCATGGCCGGTCGGATGACGACGCAAGCGTGATGACGACGGGGTAGAACGAAGATGATCGATCGGGTTGGCGCTGCGCTGAAGGATTTTCTCAAGCAGGAAAGTGCGGGCGGT
>JGI12210J13797_11906729_pt1 | contig 25216 bp, 20 predicted proteins | sample ElkSlonscriptome_3_FD_13797 | JGI IMG/M metagenome (IMG submission 13797)
TTTTCACGAAAATAGGCAGACTGGACATAGTGCCTCATGTCGGCAAATTGGTGACCGTCGACACGCACCCCGCCATCGGCGCCAATGCGGAATTCCTCTGCCTCGACCGTGATTGCGGAGAGACCCACGATGACTACCGCCATAAGAACAGCAACCCGAATCTTCAAAAAGCCATATGCCATGTATTTTCACCTCAGAGTAGAATTTTCTGGAAACCAGAGTTTTGCATATCGCTGAACGATGCAGTAAGACGAGCAGGCCAGCTTACATCTTCGCCTGTCAGTGTATCATCTGCAGAGGTCCCTCCCAATATATTTCTTCCTGATTACCACTCAAACTCAGCCTAGCCAGTTAGGGGAGACAGGGATGCTCTTTTCACGGACGTCTGCAGCCTGGACGGCTGCAGTCGAGCCTCAGGGATTGGTCATGGCGTACCGGGAAAAGAGTATCCCTGTCTCAGACCGAGTTGCTGAGAATATGGGGTAATCAAAATATTTCTTTGTCGGCCCTCAGGTCCGATCGCCAGCGGTCACCCCGAATTCCCACTCATAGCCCTTGGCCATGCAAAGCACACCCTGCCAGAGATGGTTTGCGTGTCGTCATCAGATGGCAAGGATGAGAGTTTTTCCCACACCAGGGGGCAGGTCGATCGCTGTCGTCTTTTCTTGAGGTCCATATTCGGGTATAGTTATTCAATGAACAAGACATGGAGATTTGAAGACATTGTCGATCTCGATTATTTTTGTCGTCTCGACCGGCTTGAAAAGCAAAGCACGGAGATGGACCTGCACCAGCGGGATCGTCATTTTTTCCTCGAAGCCAGAAAACTGGGGGAGCTGCGTACCATTTCACACCATCAATGCCTGCGCTTCTGGCTGCAGCACAGACGACGCTTCGCCGATGACGGGGCACAACATCACACCCCCGGTTCCACCCTGGACAACCTGCTGTGGGCAGGCTCCCTTCTGCTTTTGCTGCTTGGCGGAGTGCTGGGCATTGGCGCCGGACTTTCCTATTTCGCCTATACCGGCCAGACTCCGCTGAATGTTTTTATTTTTTTTACCATATTCATCCTGCCGCAGTTGCTCTTCATTTTGCTGATTGTGCTGCGGCCAGTCCTGCTTCGCCTCGCCAACAACGACTTTCCTCCACTGCTGCGAGCACTGGCGGCGCCGCTGAAAAAAGCAGCGGAGCGCAGGCTTCGGGCAACAGACAGCACCGTGGAAACCGTCGGCGGCAAAGCCCTTACCTCTCTTTTTGTCGAAAAAACGGGCAATCTTCTCAAATGGCCCCTGTTCAAGGCAACGCAGCTTTTTGCCGTAGCCTTCAACATCGGCCTGGCCGCTGTCACTCTGTTCAAAATCGCCACCAGCGACCTGGCCTTTGGCTGGCAGACCACTCTTGACATCGGTGCCGGCAGCCTCCACTCACTGGTACAGACTCTCGCTTTCCCCTGGTCCTGGCTTGTCGCCGAAAGCCTCTCCCATCCGACCCTGCAGCAGATAGAGGGAAGCAGGATCATTCTCAAGGAAGGTATTTACCATCTGACAACCACAGACCTGACCTCATGGTGGCCCTTCCTGCTGTTCTGTCTGCTCTTCTACGGGCTGCTGCCGCGCCTCATATTACTGCTCGCAGGCTTTATCATGTACAGACGCAGCATGGAACGCTACCTGCGACAGAGAAAATTTTACGCGATCAGCAGACGCATGCTCACTCCTCTCGTCTCAACTCAGGCCGAACCGGAGGAAAACCGGCGCGACAACCGACCATCGACTGCCGAGACCCCCGAGAAACCGGCAGACAGTCAGCCGATATCCGTACGGGAAGCCCTGATACTGATTCCGGTGGACCTCTGCGATGACAACACCCTTGCTTCTTTGAAAGAATACCTTATGCCCCAGGGCTTCAGGGTCTCAGAGTCGAAAGCTATTTTCAGGAGCTATGAGGAGGACAGGTCTCTGCTCGAGGAGATGACCGATGTTGACAAGGCGGTAGTAGTGGTGTTCGAAGCCTGGATGGCGCCGATCAGAGAGCAGCTCTCGTTTCTGGAAAAACTGGCCTGCCGACTGCGACAGGAGGCTTCCCTGGGTATCTGCCTCGTCGGACGGCCCGGCCCTGACCGGCCGTTTGTCTCTCCCCAGCCACAAGAGTATCTTCTCTGGCGGCGGAAAATCGACGAATGCTGTACCGGCATCTCATTTTTAACCACGCCGGATTCGGCAGGAGCGAAAGAGCCATGATTCCCGAATTCGCCATACTCGGTCATCCCAACGAGGGAAAATCATCTGTGCTGTCAACGCTAACCGAAGACGATTCCGTCCGCATCAGCGCCGAACCGGGGGAAACGATAAAATGCAGAACCTTTCCGGTCATCATCGACAACCGGGAGATCATCCGCTTTACCGATACTCCAGGTTTTCAAAACCCGACGCGCATGCTCTCCGAAATGCAGAAATTCAGTGAAAGTTCCGAGGATCCGCTGCAGAGTTTCTACCGGCGCTACCATAACGACGACGATCTTCGCCACGACTGCGAGCTTCTACGCCCGCTTTTACGGGGGGCGGGAATACTCTACGTAGCCGACGGCTCCAGACCGCTGCGCCAGGTCGATCTGGCAGAGATGGAGGTTCTCCGGCTTACCGGCAAGCCCCGTATGGCCATTCTCAACTGCAAGAGAGGGGAAGAAGAGTTTTCACCGCAGTGGAAAGCTCAGTTCCGCAAACATTTCAACTCCAGCAGGGTCTTCAATGCCCACCGGGCAGACTACCGCCAGAGGATAAGGCTGCTCGAGGCCCTGAAATCCATAGAGCAAGACTGGCAGGAGGTGCTTGATTACGTCGTCACCACCTTCAAGGACGACTGGCGGAACCGCAATTACAGGACATCAGAGCTCATCAGCGAGCTGCTGACGGACTGCCTGCAGCTGAAAATGGAGAAAAACGTGGCGCCGGAAACCTCATTGGAGCCTGCCAAAAAAGAACTGTTCCACCGCTATACCGCCAAACTGGCCCACCTTGAAAACCTCTGTCACCGAGAGATGCGGAAAATATTCAAACACAATGTCTTCGACTACCGGCTGCCCTCCCATTCCATACTTCATCAAGATCTGTTCGCCGATGAGACCTGGCAGTTTCTCGGCCTGAGCAGAAGTCAGCTTGCCATTACCGGCGGCGCTGGAGGCGCTGCCCTCGCCGCCGGTCTCGATCTCGCCGCCGGCGGCGCCAGCCTCGGCCTGTTCACTTCCATAGGCGGGGCTCTCGGGGCTTTCGGAGCCGTCTACGGCAGCAGAAATATCGCCTCGAAAATCAAGGTGCTCGGCATCGGCACGGCCACCATCAAGCTTCAGATCGGGCCGAATACGAACCCGCAGTTCCCCTTTATTGTTCTCGACAGAGCCCTGCTCTACTACAGCCATATCACCACCTGGGCCCACGGTCGGCGGGACTATGACGCCTCTCTGTCTGAAAAATCGCCTCCGGTTTTGACCAGGTCCCTGCCCCGTACATCCCTGAAAACAATCGGCCACTATTTCAGGATGCTGCAGAAAAACGGTTCCGATGTTGCAGACGCCGAAGATACCTTTAAAAAACTGATTATGCGTCAGCTCAACGTTGTTTCAGGAGCAGAAGAATATGAAGACAACGATTTCCACTGAAAAACTCCCCATCAAACTCTGGCTCGACGATATCGACGAAGGTGCCCTGCAGCAGGCCAGAAACCTGGCCAACCTGCCCTTTGCCGTCCATCATGTGGCCGTGATGGCAGACGCCCATTTCGGCTACGGCATGCCCATAGGCGGAGTCCTGGCCACCGACGAGGTTATTATTCCCAACGCCGTCGGCGTCGATATCGGCTGCGGCGTCTGTGCCATGCGCACAAGCCTCGACGACATCGACCGGCAGACGCTTAAAGAGGTGCTGGGACGCATCCGAAGCGCCGTGCCCACCGGCTTCAAGCATCACCCGCGAAAATACAGCGAGCGGCTGATGCCGGCGAGCCCCCTGGGGTTCGAGGATTTCAAGGTCGTCCCACAACAGTACGACAAGGCTCGGTCTCAGCTGGGAACGCTGGGGGGCGGCAATCATTTCATCGAAATCCAGCAAGGCGACGACCGGCGAATATGGATCATGGTCCACAGCGGCAGCCGCAACCTCGGCTACCAGGTGGCGGGGTATTACAATAAACTCGCCGACCGGTTGAACCGAAAATGGAAAAGCACCATCGATCCCAAATGGCAGCTCGCCTATCTTCCTCTGTCATCATCACAAGGACGACTCTATTTCGAAGAGATGCGCTATTGCGTCGACTTCGCCCTGAGCAACCGGCTTGCCATGATGGAAACCATAGCAGATATCGTCCGTTCCTGCATTACCACGATCGAATTCGAAGAACCTATCAATATCGCTCACAATTATGCGGCAAGGGAAAAACACTTCGGCCGGGATCTCATAATCCACCGCAAGGGGGCGACCAGGGCCCGCGACAAAGAAATGGGCATCATTCCCGGTTCGCAGGGAACGCCAAGCTTTATAATTCGAGGCAAGGGCAACAGCGAAAGCTTCTGTTCCTGCTCGCATGGCGCCGGCAGGGTTCTGGGAAGGAAGGCGGCTCAGAAGAGCCTGGATCTGCAGGAGGAAATAGCCCGTCTCGACGGCCAGAATATCCTCCATGATATCCGCAGCAAAAAGGACCTCGATGAGGCGGCCGGCGCCTACAAGGACATCCACACCGTCATCGCCAATCAAAATGATCTGGTTGAGGTCGTCACCCGGCTACAGCCCCTGGCAGTGGTCAAGGGCTGAGCGAAACGACACCGCCGGCTCAGACAACCTCAGGGAGCCAGCCGTTCGACCTTCCAGCCTGAATCTTCGGGAATATAGTGAAACCTGTCGTGCAGCCGGTTCTTCCTGCCCTGCCAGAATTCATATTCTTCGGGTACAACCTTATATCCTCCCCAGAAAGAGGGTAGAGGCACCTTGCCTTCGCCAATCTTTTTCTTCATCTCCGAAAATTTCTGCAGCAGCATCTGCCGTGATGTCAATGTATGGCTCTGACTGGAGACCCAGGCGGCAACCTGGCTGTCCTTGGGCCGCGACATGAAGTATTTGGCCGATTCGGCCGCCGATATCTTTTTGGCTTCGCCGTTTATCATTATCTGGCGCTCAAGCTCAAGCCAGACGAAGAGCAGACTGACCTTGGGATTTTTTTCGATCTCCCAGGCCTTCCTGCTTTCATAATTGGTGAAGAATACATAGCCGCTGTTGTCGTAGTATTTCAACAATACGGCGCGCTGACTGGGCCTGCCGCCGGTATCAACCGTAGCCAGGATCATAGCTGTGGGATCAGCGATAGCCGTCTGCCGTGCCTGCTCAAACCATAACGTAAACTGTTCAACAGGATCGGCGGCGAGTTCAGCACGCTGCAGACCGCCTCGTAAATACTCCCTGCGGAAGTGACTTATATCCACGTCTTTCTATTTGCTCCTCAACTCAATCTTGACAACCGTTTCCGCCTGCCGAACGTGACATGCCAAGACTACCAGGGCCGTGGGCCGGGAGTATGCGCACCCTGCCACCCGGCCCTGAAGCCGGGCATTCTCAGCTCACCCCTGATGGCCGCGACGACAAACCCGGGGAAAGGACACTTATCCCTCGACGACCTTGAGGCCTTCGAGGAGCCAATTATCAGTTTTTGAAGGCCTGGCCCACGTCCATTCTTCGGCAAACTTGACCGGCTCGGTCATCGATCCCGACACCAGTTCGCCACTTGATTCGTCAACGGTGTAATCGAGCAGGTTGGCGGTAAAAAGGACGGTGACGAAATCCTCGCCGCCATCACTACCGCCATTGACGATTTCCACCCGGCGAATGGCAATGGACTCCAATTTGTTGATATGCCCCTGCCGGCGCATCTCGTCGAAATGCTGCGCATACTCCTCCGCCAGCTGTCTGCCAAGCAGGTGTCTGTAGGAATCGAGATCCCGTCTCATCCAGCCGGCCTGCACCTGGAAAAAGACGTCGGAGGCGACTTCGAGAAAATGTTTTTCATCGAAGGAGGGGTCGCTCCGCCGTATTTCCATCAGCCCCTCTTCGACCGGAGTGGTTGAGGTGAACGGCTGACCTGAAGGCTCACTTTCCCGGACCTGCTCACCCTGCATGTTGAAGAAATTGCCGCCCTGGGGCGCTCCAGGTCCATAGGCGCCTACCCGGGATCGAGCTGTCATTTTCCTGTAGATGAAAAAAGCAACTCCAGCCAGAAGCAGGATGGGCAGCAGGCCGAAACCCTGCCCCGGCGCCCCGAACAACGAACCGAAAAGCATGGCTCCGAGTGCGCCTCCTAAAAGCCCGCCGGCCAGACCGCGGCTGAAGCCGCCCTTTTTCTGGGTCGTCTGGGAGGTACGATTCATACTCTGCTGAGCGGGCGCCGACTTCTGCACGGGCCGGGAGAACATTCGGCCGCCCATCCGCGACCGGGCATCGGCGTATTCTGCCGTCACGCCGGCTTCGAGAAAAAAGAAGGCCAGGAAGATAGCCAGAACAGGCGTAATTCTGCTGACGAAAGTAATCATATACTCCTCTTGGGTGGTGTTTTTGGGTAAGCGCCCCTGTTTTGCCGGCGCTGATTGTTCACGCAAACCGGCTCATACTATAAGGTATCTTCAGGCAACAGCAAGGACTAAACGGCTCTTCCGGCGAAAACCGGGACAACTCGGAATTTTCACACGTTGAGATGGTCTGCTGCCTATTTGGGATAATCCGGTTTACAGCCGGAGGCCGACGGTAAAGACAGCCCCTTTTCCCGGCCGGGAGCTGACTTCAATGGTGCCGTTGTGATTCTCCTTGATAATGAAGAAGGAGACGGAAAGACCGAGTCCAGTGCCTATACCGACCTCTTTGGTAGTGAAAAAGGGTTCGAAAATACGCTTGGTGGTTTTCTCATCCATGCCGATGCCGTTATCCTCGACCTCGATCTTACAAAAGCCGCCGGAGACATAGGTGCGCAGAGTAATCCTCGGCCTCAGGGCTTCGCCGTCGATGTCCCGCCCCTTCTGCTTGTTCTTCATGGCCTGGGCACCGTTTTTGAGAAGATTGAAAAAGACCTGCTGCAGGGTGCTGCTGTCGCCGCGTACCTTCGGCAGCGCCTTGTCGTAGTCGCGAACAATCTCGATTCGCTTGAAATCAAATCGTTTTTTCAGGTCGTAATCATTGATAGCAAGCTCCACCGTCCTATCGAGCAGGGCATTAATATCACAGGGTGTATACAGGGAAACCGATTTTCTGCTAAATGACAGCATATTGTTGATAATACGTGAGGCCCGTTCTCCTGAAGACAGAATGGAACCGAGCATGGTATCTATCTGCCTTAGGGTGATGTAACAGCCAAGGCTTTCCATGGACAGCTCACAGTGTTTGGCGGCCTCGGTATTTTTGGGCAGTTCCGGCAAAAGCCGATTTTGAATGACCTGAACGCTCTGCATAATGCCGGCGAGTGGATTGTTGATCTCATGGGCCATGCCGGCTGCCAATCCGCCGACAGACATCATCTTTTCCGTCTGCACCATAGCCTCCTCGAGCCGAGCCCGTTCTGTAACATCGTCGATCCTGATGACGGCGCCTTTACTGCCGGTGGCCAGCAAGGGATAGGCGGCGATATCGAACAATCCCTGATGATCTCCGAGCACAAGTTCCAGTCGCTGGCGGAAGAAGCGTTTATTTCTGCCAACGGTGTCATCTATCTCCTCAAGAACAGTATCAAAACAGGGCATGAGCGAAGCAAGCGGCCGACGCAGGGCGTTTTTTCTGGAGATGCCGACGGTTTTTTCAGCTTCACTGTTCCACTGGGTCACCTGACATTGGGCGTCGATACTCAACAGTATCGACGGCATGGAATCGACAACATTATCGAGATACTCCCTGAGTCTGCGGAGCTCCTCTTCGGAGCGTCGTCTCTCTTCTATTTCAGTGTTGAGTACGGCTATCTTTTCCTGGACGGCATCGCGCATGTGCGCGAAGCTGCGGGCGAGACTGCCGATCTCGTCTTTCCTGGCGGTGTCGAGGCTGACATTGAAATCCCCCTGTTCAATCCTGCCGCAACTCCGACTCAGGCGATAGATTGGTCTGGTAATCAGAATGTTGATCACAAAGATCAGCACAGCGGTGACCAGCAGCAGCAGGATCACCAGACGCAGACCAAGGTAGCTGACACTTTCCACCAACAAAGGCCTGGTATAGGCATCGGTCACAAACACCCTGACAATGCCCAGCTGTTTGCCGGCAAAAGTGATTGGTAGATCAGCACTCATATGAGCCCGTAGTTCCGACGGCTCGGTTCCGGAAACAATATGCCATTGCTCGTCGCGGCTCATTGCCACCACGAAGGTATCGAGAAGGTTGTCTTTTACCGTCACGGCATAGACGTTTCGATCCTGCATCTCCGTTGCGACGATGCTGGCTGTCATTTCCCTGTCGATATTCCACAGGGGCATTGCCAGCGAATGGGCAAGCCGTCCCGCCACCTTTTTGACGGTATCGTCAAGCTGGCTGTCGATTTTCTGGCCGCTCAAGTATACCTCCAAGAGGCCTAATAGCAGAATACTGAAGCAGACGACAAGGCTTACGGCAAACGAGATTTTCAACGACAGGGAAGATTTCATTGTCCTCACTTCAGGAAACTGCAGCAAGCCGGCAAAAGAGAGGTGGCCAGCAGCAGGCCTCTCATCCGTCCAGAGTCTTTCTCACCACATCGGCGAGCATGCTCATACTTAAAGGCTTCATCACCACCTCGCGGATACCGGCACTTCTGACTTTTTCCATGTCCATGGTTGCTGAGTAACCGGTGCAGAGTATGACCGGCAGGTCGGGACGAATCTTCAACACCCCTCCAACCAGTTCCAGTCCATTCATCTCCGGCATGGTCTGATCGCTTATCAGCAGATCAAAATCGGCCGGTGACCTGGAAAAATCGGCCAACGCCTCTGTGCTGCTTGAATACACCCGCACCCGATAGCCCAGACTTTCAAGAATTTCTCCAGCCATTTCGGCCAGGATGCGTTCGTCGTCGACCAGAAGTATGCATTCCGTGCCTTCTGGCAGGTTGGACAGCGGAACGGGAGTGGAACTCTCCCTGTCGCTGTTCACCGATGGAAAGAAGAGGTGAAAGGTGCTGCCCACACCGAGCTCGCTCTCAACCTGGATGATGCCGCCGCTGGCTCGGACAATGGTATGGACCATGGCCAGTCCCAGGCCCGTGCCCTCGCCTTTCTCCTTAGTTGTATAGTAGGGATCAAAAATCCGCTCGAGATCCTCCTGGCATATACCGGCGCCGTTATCGGCAATGGTCAACTCCAGCCAGTTATCGATATCGGCTGCCTGAATCTCTGCCGGGGCTCTCTCCTTCTCAACCTTGGTGAAACCGATGAAAAGCCTGCCATCTTGACCGCCCATGGCGTGCACGGCATTGGTACAAAGATTCATGAGTACCTGATATATCCTGGTCGGATCGGTGACAACCTTACCCAGGCCATCGGCCAGATCGGTGTCAATGGCAATCGAGGAAGGAATGGTGGCCCGCAGCAGCTTGAGTGCCTCCTTCATGATTGGCACGACATCGACGGCATCCTCCTGGAACTCCTCGGTTCTGCTGAAAGCCAGAATCTGGGCGACGAGATCCTTGGCCCTGTTGCCGGCGCTTTTGACCTGCTCAAGGTTCTGCCTGACGATATCACTGCAGGTATCGGAGAAGAGACTCAGGTCGGTATAGCCAATTATGGCGGCAAGTATATTATTGAAATCGTGGGCTATGCCACCGGCGAGCGTACCTATGGCCTCCATTTTCTGGGCTTGGCGTAAACGCTCCTCGCTGCTTTTCAGGGCCCTGGAAATACCTGCCATCTTCAACGCCTCGCCGGTATAGGAGGCAAGTATCCTGCCGATGTCCCGGTCCTGGGATGTAAAAGGCGACTTCTTTTTGGAGTGCAGAGATATAATGGCCGTAATCTCCTCTTCATCATCGAGAATGGGAAAAACAAGCAGTGAATTATGGCGATACTCCTGCCAGCCGCTCGGCACCACCGATCCTTCGCTTTCGATATCATGAGCCAAAAGAGGCTCTTTGCTCTCCATGACCCGCTTGAAAACGCTTCCCTTCTCCAGGGGAAAAGATATTATTTCAGCGACTTGACCGTGATCGAGAGAGGCTATATGCCCTAATCCCTCGCTGGTAACCTGGTAGATGCTGCCGCCGGTCGCCTCCATGTGCTTGCCGAATTCCCCCAGCAGCAAGGCTCCCGACTCCTCAATAACACCACAGCCCAGCAGCTTTTTCATGCTGACGACAACATCTCTGAGACGGATGTTAATGTCGCCTAGCTCCTGTGTTTTGCGACGTACCAGCTCTTCAAGATGCACTTGGTAATTCCTGTTTTCGGCTATAAGATCGGCACGTTCCAGGCATTTTTCAATGGCGTGTCGGAGAATAGTCAGATCGGAGACAGGTTTGAGCAGATAGTCCCAGGCTCCCCGCCGCAGCGCTTCGACGACATCGCTGATTTCACCGGTTCCGGAAACGACGATGACGGGCAACCCGGCAAAGTCCTTCTCCACCTCCGCCAGCACCGCCAGGCCGTCGACATCGGGCATACGCAGATCCACCAACACCAGATCGACCTTCTCCTTTTCCAGGATCTCCAGGCCGGCAGCACCGTTTTCAGCGGTCAGAACGGTATAGTTGTAGTCTTCGAGATAGGCACGGAAGGTTTCACGAATTATCGGTTCGTCATCGATCGTCAGAATCACCCGCTCATTTTCCTGCACCATCACCGCTTCTCCGAAAACCCTGTACTTACCAAGTTCTTCCACACGATCAAGTCATCGGCCACCTCGTGTATCTCTTGCAGGGCACACTTCAAAGCTGACTCTGCAAACGCTGTTGCGCTGTTTTTCCGGGGTGGGTATTTCCTTCTTGTATAGGTATGCATGGCTTAGTATATATTTTTCAGTAATTTATTGTCAATCATATCATCTTCTCATCTCTTCAGTGGCCAGCCGATGCTCCTTATATATCCCCCCATAGCCAAACCCTCGGAACCGCCGGCGGGCATCACCCAACTGGCCGCATCCCTGCTTGCGCACAACCACCCCTGCAGTGTTGTCGATTTCAACATTGAAGCACAGCTCGATCTCATTGCCCTTGAGCCGGAAAACTATGACAACTGGACAAGACGAGCCTATCGCAACCGAAGGGCAAACCTTAGAGAAATCCGTTCCCAGAGCCTCTACACCTCCTTTGCCCGCTACCAGAAGTGCGTCCTGGAACTTAACAGGCTCATGGAGATAAGGGGTGGCAGAACCATCACCGCTTCTCTGGCAAACTATCAGGACACCAGCCTTTCGCCCCTGAAAAGTGACGACCTCATGACCATGGCCCGCTTTCCGCAGCGTTGCCTCTTCGCCTCGTTTTTCAGAAAACGTCTGCCGCATCTACTGGCCGATCCTTCGGACTTTATCGGCATATCCATCAACTACCTCAGCCAGGCCCTGAGCAGCTTCGCCCTCATCGGCCTTATCAGACAGCTTGCCCCTGAGAAGAAAATAATCGTCGGCGGCGGCCTCGTGACATCATGGATGCGCAGCCCACACTGGCGCAATCCCTTCAGCGGACTCATCGATTACTGCATTGACGGTTGCGGCGTTGCGCCGCTGCTGAAACTGTTTGAAGACACAGAAACCAGACAGGTGCCTCCGCGCCTGGATCTGATGCCTCTGGACAGCTATCTCGCCCCGGGCAGGATTCTGCCCTACAACACCTCCAGCGGCTGTTTCTGGAACAAATGCAGTTTTTGTCCGGAACGTGCGGAAAAGACCCCCTACAGCCGTAAAAACCCGGCCAGGGTTATGCAGGAAATCGGCATGCTACGCAGAGACACTGCTCCCGTCCTCATCCACTTGCTCGACAACGCCGTCAGCCCTTCACTGCTCGAGGATTTTTCAGAAGAGATGCCGACTACCCCCTGGTACGGCTTCGTCAGAGTCACCGGCCATTTGCAGAACCTTGATTACTGCAGACAGTTGAAAAAATCCGGATGTCTAATGCTGAAGCTCGGCATCGAATCAGGTGACCAGGGCGTTCTCGATCGTCTGGAAAAAGGAATAGACCTGGCGCTGGTGGTAAAGGCACTGGAAAATCTCCATCGAGCAGGCATCGCCACCTATGTCTACCTGCTCTTCGGTACTCCTGCGGAAGGCAGAAAAGAGGCGGAAAGAACACTGGAATTCACAATAAAGCATCACCGCCTCATCACCTTTCTCAATCTTGCCATCTTCAACATGCCACTCAACAGTCCCGAACGGCAGGATCTGCAGACTTCCGATTTTTATAGCGGAGATCTCAGCCTCTATACCGATTTCAGCCACCCCCGAGGCTGGAACCGCCGACAGGTGCGATCTTTTCTCGACAGGGAATTCAAGAAAAAACCAGAGATTGCAACCATTCTCAACCGTGATCCGCCATTGTTTACTTCCAATCACGCTCCATTTTTCTGTAAAGATATTGGGTTGTTCGGGGAATCATAGATGACGATGCGGGTATTGCTAACGCCCGGTGGAATTTTTTTTATCCCTTCTGTTTTCGACCTGACGAGTATACAATGAAGGTGGCCATATCCCTTTTATGCAGCAACGACGGCCTGCGCGAAACGGCTCTTACTGCCACAGCCGGTTCTCAACACGCTGTGGAAGCGGTCACCGCCAGGCGGGAAATGCGCCAGGATGTTCTACCCCCAACCACATTGAAAGGAGGATTACCATGTCTGAGAGTGTCTACAAAATTATCGAAATGGTCGGATCGAGCCCCGTCTCCTGGGAGGAAGCCGCCCAGAACGCTATAAAATCTGCTGGCCTGAGCCTCAGGGACCTGCGCGTTGCCGAAGTCAAGACCATGGATATCGTCATCGAGGACGGCAAGGGTATCGTCTACCGCAGCAAAATAAAACTCTCCTTCAAGATTGTCTCCGAGTAGGACCTGAAAAAGAGAGAGGGGAGCCTTCTTTGGCAAGGGTGGTGCTGCCGCAATGTGATCCGGCAGCACCACTGAAGAAGGGGTACCGCCGAACATGGCACATCCCGAAAATCAGAACCTCATGCCCGACAAAATTTGTTGGCCCATGCAGCATGAATCAGACGCTGGCCTCCTGCCTACATCGGCCAGGGCTTTTCCTTCCCGCCGAGAACATGCATATGCACATGAAAGACCACCTGTCCTGACTTAGCACCGTTGTTGAAGATAACCCGGTAGCTGTCTTCCACTCCCTGCTCTTTTGCCAAATCGGCGCCAATGCGCAGCAATTTTCCGGCAATCTGCTCATCGGCTTCTACTATATCCACCGGCCGGGAAATATGCTTTTTGGGAATGACCAGAAAATGGACCGGCGCCTGCGGCGAGATATCCCAAAACGCAAGCACATCGTCATCTTCGTAGAGTTTATCGGCAGGAATCTCGCCGGCAATAATCTTACAAAAAATACAGTCTTCACTCATAAAAGGCTCTCCTTAGGATTCTGAATTTCCTGCTCCTTATACCATCTGCTCTCAAGCCCGTTCTCTTTTGAGACACCGGCAGGGCTACTGCCTAGCCCGCTTTTTGCTCTCGATGAGCTCGCTGTGGCTGAGCCGGAGAAGATTGGCCAGTTTGTGGGCAAAATGGTCCTCATGGGCCTCGAGACGACCGTCGGTAAGAATAATCCGCCATACCGACTCCATCACCTCCAGCTTCTGCTCTTTGCTGTAGGCGTTGTTCATGTATCGTGTGAATTGAAAGATATCAACGGCATCATCCCGCCGCACGTAGCCTTCGGATATCAGCTCATCCATCTCTGCTCGAGAGGCGCCAAAATGCGCCGTCAAGGTCTCGACAACATGTTCTTTTTCCTCGGCGGTGCATTCACCGTCGGCATGCGCTGCCTCCAGCAGCAAGACGCATAGAGCGATGTCGGCTCCGACTGTGTCTTTGGCAGCGGGTTGCGCTTCTTCTCCGGCCATCAGTCGTTTAAACATTCCAATCATTTCTCCTCCTCCCGGTTCAACGGGCTCTTCGCCACAGTTGGAAAAAGACTTACACCTCTGCCAACAGATTCTCGATTTTCTGCGCCAGCTTCTCTTGTCGCAGACGGCTGAAACTGCTCTGCAGTGAACGCAGAACGGCAGCAATCACCGCTACTTTGGCAGCCTTGGAAAGTAGTTGTACCTCGATGGTCTTGATATCGATAACCATGGCCTCCAGGTCCTCGAATCCCATCTCCACCTCCGCCACCGTCGTACGGATCTCCGCTATGACCATATCGAGAATTCCGCGATCATATTCATTCAGCACCTCCTCCCCGCTCAGTTTCTCTACCTCTCCGGGACCGCCGGCGGCCACCATGCCTTTGTCCCTCAGTGCCGCAAGCCCTTTTTCGGTAAGGCTTATCCCACCTGCCAGTGTCCGCAGTTCGACCAGCTCTGCCATCATCAGGTCCTGGGCCAGCGCACCGGCAGCGTCTTTATCAAGACCGAGGGCCTCTCCAACCGTATGCATCGACAACTGGCCTTCCAGATCTCCTTCGGTCTGTTGATAGAGTTCATACAGAAAGGCTCCAGCCGTTTCCTCATCCAGACTCATAAACGCTCCACAGTAAATGATTGACAGTGTCGGTGGCGTCCTTAGCGGCGCAACTGCCGGTTATTGAAGAGTTTGCGTATTTTCGCAATCCTTCTGGCGTTGACGCCGAAATCGTAATAGCCCAGGCGTGAGGCCGAGCGCACATGGATAACCGATTCGCCAGACGGCAGATAGAATTCGACGTCGTCAACAAAACCAAAGACTTTCGAGGTGAATTCCGCCCACAGATACTCCTCCTGCTGTTGACGCACCGAAGCTCCTTCCATCATGCTGAGCACCGCCAGCAGATCATCCATGGCCTCGGACCTGCTGCCGTCATAGTCGAGCGGTGCAACCTCGCGTCCGGGTTTTCCGCCCATGCTGGTGACGCAATTGGGCGAAGAGGGACACGGAGGCAACTGGCCGCCTTTCAGCCCTTTTTGCGCCGGAGGTTTTGCCGAACAGCCGCTGCCGAGAATCATGCTTGCCAAAACCAGTTGTAAAAAAAAGACAGGGAGTTGCCTGACACCTTTTGCTCTCTGACAAAGAGTGTACCTCCACCAGGAAGAGAGCCGTTCACATGTCGTTGTCGCTGCCATAACCGCCTCTCAACAGAGCTTGGCCCCAAGCGGCACCTCCCGCTCGGGAATGCAGAGAACAACCTCGCCATTGTCAGTGGTAAAGCCGGTGACCAGACACTCCGACATCAGTGGACCTATCTGTTTTTTGGGGAAATTCACCACCCCGACGACCTGCTTTCCCACAAGTTCCTCCGGAGTATACAGCCCCGTTATCTGGACGCTCGATTTTCTCACTCCAATTTCCTCACCGAAATCGACCCGGAGGACATAGGCCGGCTTACGGGCCTCGGCAAAAACCGTGGCCTCCACAACCCGGCCGACGCGAAGCTCAACCTTTTCGAAATCCTGCCACGATATCTCATTCATATACGTTCACCCCGACGGAATTGTTATCCCTGCTCGGCTGCCTGCAGGCAGCCAAGCAGCCTTACCCTCTGCACAGCCTGCCGAAAAAGTCGGCAACCGTACGGATTCCTTTCTCCAATTGCATAAGACTGAATTTCTCGTTGGGACCGTGCGGACCGTCACCGGGAAGACCAAACCCCATGAGCACCACGGGCATGCCGAGCACTTCATCGAAAAGGGCGGCAATGGGAATCGAACCGCCCTCACGCATATATACCGGCCGGACACCATAGGTGTTGACTATAGCCGCGGCCGCCGCCTGGACATATTCATTTTCCGGGGAAACAAAGAGTCCCTTTCCTCCATGGAGCTTGACGATATCCACATCATAGCCCATGGGGATGTTCTGCCTCACCGCTTCGGCAAAGGCGGGGAAGATAGACTCCGGAGCCATGGCTGCCGGCAGCCGCATGCTGATCTTGGCCAGGGCTTCGGCAGCAATGACCGTTTTTGCTCCCTCTCCGGTAAAACCGCCGCGAATGCCATGGACCTCCAGGGTCGGCCTGACTCCCAGCCGCTCCTGCACCGGCAAATCATTTTCTCCCACCAGCTGCGACACTTCCATTTCAGCCAGAAGCCTTTCCTCCAACTCCTGCCGGTGTCCTTTCCAGAAGACCATCTCCTCCTCGGAGACATCCGTTGGACTATCATAGACTCCTTGAACATGTATCCTGCCGTCCTCGCCTTTCAGCCTGGCAACGAGCAGACAGAGAGCGTGCAAAGGATTGGGAGCCACCCCGCCGTAACTTCCTGAATGAAGATCGTTTTTTGCGCCGCGAACGACAATTTCGGTATAGAGGATGCCCCTGAGACCGGTAATGATCGAAGGCTGGGTTATGGAATTCATATGGGTATCGCAGATGAGGGCGGCATCGGCCTCGAGGTCGCCGCCGTGGCCTCGCACATATTCTTCCACAGAGGCGCCGCCGGCCTCCTCCTCACCCTCAAGCAGCACCTTGATGTTTATCGGCAGAGTACCGACTGCTTTCATCCAGGCCTCCAGCGCCGCCAGGACGATCATAACCTGGCCCTTATCGTCGGTTGCGCCGCGGGCATAAATATACTCATTTTCCAGCCTGGGCTCAAAAGGTGAACTCCGCCATTCATCAAGGGGATCGACGGGTTGGACGTCGTAATGGCCGTAAATAAGCAGGGTCGGCTGATCTTCCTGTCCCTGCCAGGATGCATACACCAGGGGGTGTCCTTGGCCCTCAATCAGCCTGACCTCATCGAAACCGATATCCTCAAGCTTGCTCCGCGCCCACAGCGCCGCCTCGCGCACATCGCCGGCATGTTGCGGCAAAGTGCTGATACTGGGGATTTTGAGCCAGCTGACAAGCTCGTCGATATGCCTTTTGATGTTAGCAGAAATATACTCCGCCACCGCTTCGCTCATACGATGTTCCTCACAGCTCAGATTATGACTTCACGGCACCCGCCCGCTGCGTCTTTAGCGAAGGAGATGCCTCTTGGTTCTTTAGGGCAGCAACCGATGCCTGCCACCAGGGGTGTGTCGGAGAACTGCAATTTTTCTGGAAACACCACGGAGGTGGCTAAAAAGTGCTTCCTTCCAGGATCTTGTGGCTCTCATTTTTTTTGCCTGTGGCCACATTGGCCCAAAAAAGATTGCCTGATTACCCCTGAAACTCAGCCTAGCCAATTTTGAAAAGACAGGGATGCTCCTTTCACGGACGTCTGCAGCCTGGACGGCTGCAGTCGGCCCCCAAGGAAGGGTTCATGGCGTACCGGGAAAAGAGTTTCCCTGTCTCAAACCGAGTTGCTGAGAATAAGGGCTAATCCAAAAAAATTATGTATATCAATTGCCGTATCTTACGGGAAGCCGCCTTTTTTAGTAAAGGGAAAAAGGCGGCGCCTGCACCGGCCAGATCATTGGTCATCACGAGGGTGCGGCAGAGGAACTCCGCTACGCCCATGATGCCTCGATTATAAACTCAGTAGAGAGGTGCAAGGGCGGGCTGAACAAGTGGTTGTGCAAGAGCCCTGAACGTCCTGGGGAAGAAAGACAGGGCGGAGCTGCCCCTTCACACAGAAGGCCTAAACCAGAAATTACCGGTGCGACGCATGGTCAGCATGCCTGCGCCGCCCATGCGCCCTTCGAGGAACTGGATCAGGCTACTTCCACCAGTTCGATGTCGAAACTCAAATCCTCGCCGGCAAGCGGTGGGTTGGCGTCGAGTTTTATATGGGAATCGGTAATGTCGACGACGGTGACAAGCACTATCTCGCCATTTGGTCCTCCCATCTGCAGTTTCTGACCGACTTCCGGATTGATGTCTTCTGGAACATGCTCCTTGGGAGCGTCAATAACCAGTTCCTCATTGCGTGGACCATAGGCTTTATCAACCGGTATCGTGACACTCTTCTTTTCTCCAACACTCATTCCCGACACTGCCTCATCAAAGCCTGCTATCACCTGGCCGCTGCCAAGGGTGAACTCGAGAGGCTCCCGACCCTCGGATGTATCAAAAACGGAACCGTTTTCCAGGGTTCCCTTGTAATGGATTTTTACCGTATTTCCTTCCTTTGCAACACTCATCAAAGACTCCTTTCGCCTCGTGGCGATACTCTTTACAGATTCGTAGACCAATCGGTCTCTTCATTAGGCATCTGTCAGGCAAGGACACATCAACTGCAGATCGAATCGCCTCTCGCGCAAACCCGCTGCGGACTGGCACAAAGAGCTAAGAACTGCAAGGCCGGGAGCGGCACCTGTGCCATTGCTGGACAGAACTGCCCGGCAGGGTAGCATAGATGCCAGCCAATTCATATGATGAATATGCCAGCGCCTCTCAACAGCTGCGACACTTTTCCTTTTTCAAAGACATGTAAAGTATCTTTGCGGAAACCAAAGCCTGCCTGCGGTCCCTGCAAAGCATCACATTTACATTGACTTCTATCATTATAAGATTCCTTGCCGAGGCATCAAGGGCAAAGCCTCTTCTTTGCAGCAACTGCTACACCTTGAAAGTGCCGACCAGCCTGGCAAAACCATCGGCAAGTTGGCTCAGCCGTGAGGCATTGCTGTCGATTTCAGATGAATTTTCGCGTATTTCAGAAGCAGCCTGGTTGACTCCGGCTATCTCACGAGCCACATCTTTTGAGACCTCGGAACTTTCTGCGACGTTGGTGTTCACCTCCTGCATACCCTGGGATATGGTAGCAACGCTCTGTGATATCTCATTGGCGGTGGTCGACTGCTCTTCAACCGCCGTGGCGATGGTATTGACTATTTCACTGTTTTCACCAACTACCTCGCTTATGGAGCGAATCTGGAGGACAGCGGCCTCGGTACTTCTCTGGATGCCCTCTATTTTGGCCTTGATCTGGTCCGTGGCCTCGGCCGTCTGTTTTGCCAGTTCCTTGATCTCGCTGGCGACCACGGCAAAACCCTTACCGGCATCTCCGGCCCTGGCCGCCTCAATCGTTGCATTGAGTGCCAGCAGATCGACCTGATCGGAAATGTCGGCTATGGTTTCAAGCACCTTGCTGATTTCGTGAGCCGAACTGCCGAGTTCATCTACTCGCTGCGAGGACTGCACCGCCTGCTCGACGGCCTTGTCGGTAACCAGTCTCGCCTTCTCCGATGTTTCGGCAATTTCGTTGATGGTTGAGGTCATCTCCTCGACGGCGGCCGCAACAGTATCGACTCCCGTGGCGTTTTCCCCCATGGAATTGGCGACATTGAACATGTTCGTGGACATCTCCTCCATGGCGGCAGCGACACTATTGGCCCTCTCTGAGGTCTGCCCTGCCCCTCTGGTCATCCCGGAGGATATCTCGTTCAAAACCCTGGCCGAACGCTGGATCTCCTCGGAATCCACTGCCATCTTCTGGATAATCCCCTGCAGCTTTTCAATAAAGACGTTGAACCATCGCGCCAATTCGGCGAGTTCGTCATTGGTCTGCACCTCCAGCCTTTTTGTCAGATCGCCTTCGCCCTCGGCGATATCCTGCAGCATCCTGGCGGCAGCGACAATGGGAGAGGACAGTTTTCTGGAGATAAATGCGAGGACGAGGCCGGCCAGCAGAATCATGCCTATGCTGACAGCGATGATCCACAGCCGCTGACTGGAGATGGTTTCGGCAAAGGTTCGCTGTTGGGCGGCCATGGCTTTTTCGATATCATCGACATAAATGCCGGTGCCGACAATCCACCCCCAGGGCTCGAAGAGCTTGACGAAGGACAGTTTCTGCACAGGCTGCTCCTCGCCGGGCTTCGGCCAGTAGTATTCAACGAAGCCCTCCCCTTTGCTGGTGGCGACCTTGACCATGTCGTTGAACAGTCTGTTGCCTTTAGGGTCCTTGAAATCACTTAAATCCTTGCCGTCGAGTTCCGGCTTGATCGGATGCATGACGATGACGCCGTCGGTATCAAGGATGAAAAAATAATCATCTCCCTGCGGACCGAAACGCAGATTTCCTATCTGCCGTCTGGCATTCTGCTTGAACTGCGCTTCGGCGGTTTCCAGGTAGACTCCCGTGCCGACAACCCAGTTCCATGGTTTGAATAGCTTGACAAAAGAGAGTTTGGCCACCGGTTTCTCTTCTCCCGGCTTCGGCCAGTAATAGTCGACAAACCCTTCACCCTTGGCGGCGCAGACCTCCGCCATCTCGACAAACAGCCTCTTGCCATTGGGATCTTTGAAACCGCTGAGATTCTGGCCATTGAGCGAAGGTTTGAGCGGATGCATGACCATGACAGGCTCCAGGGTGTTGATCCAGAGGTAGTTGCCGTCCTGATAGCGCATCTCTTCGACCACCTGCAGAGCCCGCCTCTGCTTTTCCGGCTCGCTCAGATCCGTCCGGGCGTATACGCCTTCCATGGCGGTATAGGCGAGATTGACCACGGACTCGAGCTGCTGCTCATATTCCCTGGCCACGAGTCCGGGATCATTGGCGGCCCCGTGCTCACTCGCCAGTATCTCAAAAGTATTACGGACGAGATCCTCGAGTTTTTCTTTTTTGCCCTCGCTCATCACCGCTTTTATGGTCTCCAGGCTGGAGTCTCCCTGTTTATCGAGGGCCATCAGAGACAGCCCCATGGAAACGAGGCCAAAGAGAAGGAATAAAGGGAGGGTGGCCAGCAGAATCTTTTTCATTATAGACATGGGAACTCCTTGGAGCATTCTTTCAAACACGCAGCAGGTCCGATACCATCCCCCCCAGGCACATGCACTGATCCCCTGCAGAACCATCCATGCCTTTCCTGAAAGTATACGCTTACACCCGACACAAAGTCAATAAAATGACAACAATTCAGCAATCTAGCACGACTTACCTTCAACCAGAATAAACTGTCGAAAGAGTGGCATAATACCAGCAACTCGCTCCCCTCCTCTTTGTATTTCATTTGATGACAAACAGTTAAAAAGCCACTATAGGTGGTTCAGAAGCAAAATTGTCATTTTTGTACCACCAGTGCTTTTCATTTACCGAAGTTATGCTATAATGGCAGGATAAGGCTCTAATTTTAATAAGAATCATCTGTCATTCACTCTCCCTTCTGGGAGGATTCTTTCTTTTTACTTGTGCCGCGCGACTTTCAAGGCTTATTTATGATGCGACACATCCTTTTCAGCTACCTCTGTGTTTTTCTGTGGATCGTGGAAGCGCAGGCGGAAAGGGGATGCATTGGCTAAACTCATCGTCATTGGCGCCGGGGCGGCCGGTATGATGGCCGCCGGACAGGCGGCATCCGCCGGCTTGGATGTTCTGCTGCTTGAAAAAATGTCGCGCCCCGGCAACAAGATCCGTATTAGCGGTAAAGGCCGCTGCAACCTCACCAACGCCAGTCCGCTTCACGATTTTATCAGCCACTTCAATAGAGAGGGGCGTTTTCTTCACCAGCCTTTTTCGTATTTCTTCGTCGATGAGCTTATGAAGTTTTTCACCGAGCTTGGCCTGCCTCTGGTGCGCGAACGGGGAGACCGGATCTTTCCAGCCAGCGGCCGGGCCGGAGATGTTGTCGAGACACTGCAACAATGGCTTGACTCCGTCGGAGTCGAACTTCGGCACCAGGCCATAGTCGAGCAAATTCACACCGGCCAAGGCAATGTCACCGGGGTCCGCTGCAACGGCGAAACACTACCCTGCACCCGTATTATCCTGGCCGCCGGCGGCGCCTCCTACCCTGTCACCGGATCCTCAGGAGACGGCTTCCGACTGGCAGCATCGGTCGGTCACACAGTTGCCGCCCTGCGGCCGGCACTGGTGCCGCTGGTGGTCGATGACCCCACCGTACGGGCTATGGCAGGCCTGGATCTCAAAAATGTCGGTCTGAGAATTTATATCGACGGCAAACGCAGAGCATCCGACTTCGGCGAAGTCGGCTTCACCCGTTTTGGTATAGGCGGCCCGATTATCCTCACTCACAGCCGGATGATAGTCGATGCCCTACGAACCACAAAAGAAGTGACGGTATCCCTCGACCTCAAGCCTGCACTGGATGAGACCAAACTGGACAACAGACTGCAGCGGGATTTACACGCCAGGCGCGACGAGAGTATCGAATCAGTCCTCAGGGGCCTGCTGCCCAGGGAAATGGTGGCCACCTGCCTGAACTACTGCGCTGTTGATGCGAGAAAAAGCGCACGCCTTATAAATGGACGGGAAAGGATGCGGCTTCGGCGCCTGCTCAAGGACTTTCGCATCGATATTACTGGTCACAGACCGCTGGCAGAAGCCATTGTTACCGCCGGGGGAATTCCTCCGGCGGAAATCAACCCCCGCACCATGGAATCCACCCGCGTCAAGGGGCTGTATCTCTGCGGCGAGCTCCTCGACATCGACGGCGACACCGGAGGATATAATCTTCAGGCGGCGTTTTCCACCGGCTGGCTGGCCGGCCGCTCGGCCGCTGCTGCTTGAGCCGGCACCCCTTCTTGCCAATAAACCCCTTTCATAATCGGTTCGTTCTGTGTATAGTATGCATTGTATCGTGCAAATGCACACCACTTTGTGGTATTTGCGGCTCGCAGGAAGGGCGCGTATCCAGTTGACGACTACATGGAAGACGGATTATGGCTAAAAAAATACTTATCATCGGTGCGGTGGCTCTCGGGCCGAAGGTGGCCTGCCGCCTGAGAAGGCTCGACCCCAATGCAGAAATCACCCTGCTGGACAAAGACAATATCATATCCTATGGCGGCTGCGGCATTCCCTACTATGTAGGCGGCGACATAAACGACCTTGAGGATCTCTATTCCACCAGTGCCCATGTTCTGCGAGATACTGACTTTTTCACGCACTGCAAGGGGATCACCGTCAGGACTCAAGTTGAGGCCATAGCCATTGACCGGACTGCCCAAACGGTTACCATTCGTGATCTCACCTGCGGCAGCGAGGAAGTACTACCCTATGACAAGCTTGTTCTTGCCACCGGAGCCACACCAATTCGGCCGCCAGTTCCCGGCTGCGACCTGCCTCAGGTTTTCACCCTGGCCAATCTGCACGAGGCCGAGAAAATCAAATCGCTGATGACCAGCGGTAAGATCGGCAGAGCCGCCGTCATCGGCGGTGGCGCCATCGGTGTTGAAATCAGCGAGGCGATGACCGATCTCTGGGGTATCGAGACATCTCTTATCGAAATGGAGGATCAGGTTCTCCCGACGCTGCTGGGAAAATGTATCGCCCGGATCGTCAAATCCCACCTCGAGGAAAAGGGCGTCAGGGTGTTAATCGATGAAAAGGTCAAAGAGATTACCGAAACCGGCACACGCGGCTGTCGCGTGGAAACATCCAAGAACATCATCGAGGCGGACATCGTCATTCTCGCCACCGGCGTGAGGCCCAGTACCGGCCTTGCCGCAGAAGCAGGACTGGCACTGGGGAGTACGGGAGGCATCCTGGTGGACAGACGGCTGCGAACCAGTGACAAGAATATCTATGCCGGAGGCGATTGCGTCGAACTGCGCAATCTCGTCAGCGGTGAGAACATGCTCATGGCTCTGGGCTCCCTGGCCAACCGCCAGGGCCGGATCATCGCCACCAATATTCATGGCGGCAACAGTCATTTCGACGGCACCGTCGGCACCTTCTGCATGAAGGTCTTCGATCTCGGTCTCGGCAAGGCCGGCCTCACCTATCGGCAGGCCAAGGAAACCGGGTTCGATCCGGTCTATGCCGTCATTTCCCAGGCTGATCACGCCCACTTCTACCCGCAGTCCGAGCTCCTCTATATCTCACTGATCGCCGATCGCCGCAGCCGTAAAATCCTCGGCATCGAAGCCGCCGGCAAACATGGCGAGGCGGTCAAGGCCCGCGTCGACACCGTCGCCGTTCTTTTACGGCACGGCGTCACCGTCGACGAGATTTGCGAAATGGAAGCCGGCTACGCCCCACCCTTTGCGTCGGCCATGGATGCCGTCAATAACGCCGGCAACGCCCTCGACAATATTCTCGCCGGTCTCAACGTGCCCATCGATGCCCATGACTTTCTCAACCGCTTCCGTCTTGGAACCTCAAAGGTACTTGATACCAGAGGAGAAAAAGAAGCCGCACCATTCATTGACAAATATGGTGATCGCTGGCTCAACATTCCCCAGAATGAGCTTCGCCGCAGGATTGAAGAGATCCCACGCGACGAGGAATTGTATTTGATGTGCGATACGGGACCTCGCTCCTACGAGGCCCAGGTGGTGCTGACAACGAAGGGAATAACCAACACCCTCAATATACAGGGTGGCTTCGCCATGGTCCGCATGACCGATCCGGAATTCATTTGACTCTTTACCCGTCTGCTCTCTTTGCAGACGCTGCCTCTGCTGGCACCTCACCCAACTTCGACGACAGTAAGGCATCTTCTCCGGGACCACTTTTCTGCTTGCATTACGCCTGCTGCATTTATATGCTGCTGACAGCCCCATATCGCTGAAGGCTTTGTTTATCTTTCTCTTCCACCGGGATCTCGTCGTGAACTGGCTCAAAAAAAATAAAGACTGGCTCATCACACTGGCGGTATTCCTCCTTTTCGCCTTCATCCTGCTGTTCTACAATATCTTTCTCAAAGACAGGTCCCAGGAAAAGATCGAGGTACAATCCGAAGAGCACCTCACCTTCGAGCTGCCGGCTGGCGAGGGATCTCAAGCAAACAAAACTCAACAGTCCGGTAAACCATCTGCTACCACTTCCTTTCTCCTCAGTCCAAGCCCTTCAGAGCTCTTTGAAAAACTGGAGAACCTCAGCCGCCTGGAATTCAAGCAGCACACCAGAGAGCTGCCCGGAATAAAAATCATGTGGCCTGCGTATTTCTTCAGCGTGCGCAGCGTCGAGGACCAGAAAGCCGAGATTTTACTTGACGCATCAGAAAGCGGATTCGGTGTAACGCTGGTAACCACCATCGACACCACACGCTATCCTGAAATTCTCACACTGGAAAGAGGAAAAAAGATCTGGCTGGCAGCCGAGATCACCGGCGTCAACCCTCAAGGGACCGGCCAGTTTCGGCTGGACACCGAATATGTGCGCTTCGACGACTATCAACCGCCGGTCCCGTCGAAACCTACAGCACAGCAAGAGTAGATCCGCTGTTCTTTTCCTGCCTGCCCCTGGCAAGCAGAAAATATCTCCAAAACGGC